>ERZ773214.799-NODE-799-length-19586-cov-4.040090_pt1 | contig 19586 bp, 15 predicted proteins | sample MGYA00511238_ERZ773214 | MGnify/ENA primary metagenome ERZ773214 (study PRJEB29015, sample SAMEA2738157) | human oral metagenome | biome: human oral; feature: human-associated habitat; material: saliva | place: China | collected 2259 ... | reverse complement strand
ATTTTGTGAAATAATTAACATATCAGGGAGGAAATTTGTATGAGTAGCGAAAAACGACAAAGATTTGCCATCAGAAAATTTACTGTTGGTGTCGCATCAGTCGTAGTGGGGCAGTTCTTTATTGGAGCAATGCAAACGCCCGTAAGAGCAAATGAAGTCACAGAAGCAACAGTAGCAAGTGTGACAGAAATACCTAAAAAAGAAACTGGGGATGGGGATCTAGTGACGCAAGTGACACCTCAACCAAAAGAAGAGAGTGTTCCTTCAACAAATGTGGAGCAACCAGTGATTCATGAAACAACACCGAAAGTAGTAGTGGAACCAACGAATAGCACAATTCCATCAACAGCTCCAGAAGTTCATGAAAAACCGGAGTTGGATGTTGCAACATTAAAAGAAACTGCACACACAGTTGAAGAAAAACAAACGACAAGTACGAAAGAAAAAGTAGAAGAACCTATTAAAGAAACAAAAGAAGAAAAGCTTAAAGATCAAAATAAAAAAGAATTAGGGGAGGATCTAAAAACAGAGAATCTTAAAAAAGAGGATAAAAAAGTAGAAGAGAAAAAAACTGCTGAGGAAAAAGAACTTGAAGAACTAAAAATTCGTTATTCTAATACATTGGTTGAAGTCAAAGCCATTGGTAAAGAAGCAGAACAATTATTAAAAAAAGTTGATCCAAACAAATTGTCGAAATCAAGCTTGCAAGCTGCTTATCAATTAGCTAAGCAAGAAGAAACTGCAGCTCAAGCCTTATTATCAAAAGAAAAACTCACGAAAGCTGAATTACAATCTGCTCTAGAACGATTAACAGCCGTAGTAGAAAGTTTGTACTCTGAATTAAAAGCAAACGGACATTCTGGGGATATTAGTTACAGATTGGATGCTTCAACAGTAAATAATGAAGCTCCATATATGACAATTGAACGGTATTTTGGAAAAGAAGAGACTAGAAATGAGCCGGATTATTTTTATAAAAAGAATGGAGAAACCGTTGATTTAAAATATAAAGTAGGTTTTACTCGAATTACACCTGATGAAGTAGAGCTAACTCCTGATGCTAAAAAATTAGGGTTTAACTTTGATAAAAAAGAAGGTTATTTAACTAAAACAATTACTTTGAATCATTCGATTGAAAGTAGAAATTACGTCATTGGAGTTCAGTCAAAAAAAGATCCAAACATTAATATTTCTGCAAATCTTACAATAGAAGAACCTCCAGTGTATTCAGTCATTGATGGAGGATATGCACATGGTAAATTAAATGATTCAGTTTATTATCATAGTGGTTCAAAGACAGCGTATATGACAGTAACCCCTTTTGGGTATTATTTATATGATGATAATCATTCGAAAACAATAGCAGATGCAAAAACAGATAGTGAACAATATTCTTCAAATTTGTGGATGGCTTTGATTGACCGAGAAGAAAATTATCCTAGAGAGAATGACATGGCACCTGTTACTATTGTTAATTTTAAACAGACTGGAGGAAGTCCGGGAGTAAAAGTAGATTTATTGACTGATTTCCCTCCTAAAAAGAACAATGTTATTACTCAAGATGGTGGATTGAGTATATCCAATGTGATAACAGGTAGAGGAAATTATGCAGATCAATCTGGGGAAAGTAGTTTAGCATATAGATTAAATTTTAAGTCTTTACCACCAAAAGCAGGAACGTATTTTGTAGATTTTCAAATTACTGATAATTTAGGTCGAGTGAATGATTATCATTTGAATTTGGTGACTAGAGAAGTTTCACAAACGGTACCGGGTTATAATGGTGTTCATACATTGACTAATGCAGATGTGGGATTTGACGCAGATAAGCTTTATCGTGTAACAAATCCTATCCCTGTTGCAGTTCCAAAATCTGAAAAAGCACAGGAAATAGGTTCGTTAGTATTAAATAAAGAAAATGCCACATTAGAAATTAATAGTAAACCTGCAGGGGTTACAATTACTAAGGATGTAACAGATTCAACGAAATATAAAATTATGAAGGATGAAGGTGTGACTCTTTCTGTTGGAGTTCACGAAATAACAGCAACTGCTCGAGATGGACATTTTCTAGATAATGTTCCTACTCGCAGATATACTTTTGAAGTAATGGATGGATTAAATGATATTGGCCATCAAACATGGACTGAAGGACAAGAAATTCCAAATATTCCTGTTTCAATGACAAACGGTAGTAAAATTACGAGCCTATCTGTTGAAACTGGTGGAGATTATATTCACTTAAGTTCAAATGCTGATCATACGGGTGTAACAGGATATGCATTAAAGAAAACAGATGGCATTCAGACGGCGTATGTTACGGCCACCTATACGAATAACGAAGGTCAAAGTCGTCAAATTAAAACGAAGTTTACTTATGAGGTAATGCCTTCTCCTGTGACGGACTTATCTTTAGAAATTTCTAATGATAAACAAACAGTGTCAGAAGGGACTAACTTCAAAGATATGGCTGTAACAGCTACAGAAGGTGCTAAAATTACAGTAGGCACATTGCCGGCAGGTGTTTCTTACGATGCTGAACATAAGATTTTGTCAGGTGTTGGACAATACGAAGGGCATCACTTTATTCCGGTAACAGCTACTAAAAATGGATCTTCTATTACTAAGGTTGTTGAACTTACAGTTACACCAGGTAATTTTAGTGTTCCAACGGCTAATTATACTTTTACGGCAGGAGAAACAATCCCAGCGATTACTCTTAATATCCCTTCCAATGCGACTGTAAGTTCAGTTGGTGGTACCTTACCAAGAGGATTAAGCTGGTCTGCTGACAGAAAAACAATCACAGGTACTCCGACTCAAGTAGGGACTTTCCAAGTGTATGGCTATGTTAATAGAACTACTGCAGGTGGTACAAATCAATCGACATATGGGTATGTAAATATTACGGTAAAAAGTGTGCCACTAAACTTTTCTATTCCTGATAATACAAAAACAGTAAAAGCTTTAGATGAATTGCCGCCGATTAAACTCCAAGCAGATGGAGCTGTGCTATCGATAACTTCAGGTTCACTACCTCCAGGTGTAAACTATGATGCTGCGACAAAAACTGTTTCAGGAACTCCTACAAAAGTAGGAACTTATACAGCAACATTTACAGCAACTAGTCCGACAATTAGTGGTAATTCAACAGCAAGTGCAACATTAACGATTAATGTAACACCGCGTAATTTAAGTGTTGAAGTTAAGAATAAGGAACAAGAAAAAAATGTTCTAAGTGCAATCGACAATGTAGTGTTAACTCCTTCAGATACTAAAGCAAAATTAGAGGTAGATACAAGTCAATTACCACCAGGGGTTACTTATGATGCTGCAAGTAGAACGATTTCAGGTATACCATCAAAAGTGGGAGAATATTTAATTCCATATAAGGCAACTTTTTCAGAAATGGCAGAGTCTCCAGTTGAGGGTGGACATATTAAAATTAAGGTAAAACCACTGCCTGTAACTATTAATGTTACAGAAAAAGAGCAAACTGTCCGCGTAGGTACAGCTATTAAAAATATGGTTGTTACTCATAGTGAGCATTCAGACTTAGGAGCTCGTTACTTAAGTGTGGATTTACCAGAATCAGATTTAGATTCTTATCTTGAATCAACAGCAGGGTTGAATTATAATGCTGCAACTCATACAATTAGTGGAACTCCAACGAAATCAGGAGTATACAAAATTCGCCTAAAAGCATCTATTGATTCACCAAACTTAGGAAAAGGTAGTGCAGAAGAGATTATCACTGTAACAGTAGTAGATGACCCAGTGTCATTAGACATTAAAAATGATCGTCAAATGATTGCGTTAGGAAAAACAAGTCTTCGCCCAATTACGTTTACAGTACCAACGGATGCCACATTAACGTTTGATGAAACAAAACTTCCAGCGGGTGTAACGTATGATAAAGCAAGTAAAACCATTTCAGGAACACCGACAGCAGTTGGAGCATTCGACATTCCAGTAACCGTAACGAGCGTAGGAGGTAAGTCTATTACAAAAGATATTACAATAGATGTTGTAGACTTAACGCCGCCAACTCCGACAGTTACAGTGAAGGAAAACACTGATGGAACTCATACCATTACAATTTCACAACCAGGTGGTAAACCTGTTGAAACAATTATTAAGAATGGTAAAGACGGAGAAACACCAAAAGTCAAAGTAGATCGTGATGAAACTAAGAAAGAAACTACGTTAACCTTCTATAGTGATAAGAATGCGAATAATCAGTTTGATGAAGATACAGATACGGTTCTAGGAACATCTGTTATTAAAGATGGACAAGATGGCGCAGCTGGAGCTAAAGGTGAAAAAGGCGACATAGGAGCAATCGGACCTAAAGGTGATAAGGGTGATAAAGGTGACGCCGGAGTAGTCGGACGTGACGGAAAAGATGGATTTACGCCTGCAGTTAGTGTAGTAACAAATCCAGATGGAAGTCATACAATTTCAATTACTCAACCAGATGGTAAAGAACCAATTACAACAACGGTTAAAAATGGAGAAAACGGAAAAGATGGACGTTCTCCAAGAGTTGAATTGAAACCTATTTATCCTGCACGACCTCGAAGTGCAAGAAGAGCTAGAAGTGTGGATGAAGACCGTGCAACTACTCAACCAACAGCTAAGCCAATTGGAGTTCATATTACGGTTTACTATGATAATGACAATAGCTTAACCTATACTACTGGAGATACTTTGATTAGTGAGGAAGATATCTATAATGGGGTAGATGGTCGTGACGGTCGTGATGGTATTGATGGTAAATCAGCGATAATTGAAACAAGAGAAAACTCTGATGGAAGTCATACAATTGTTATTACAAATGCAGATGGAACAAAACGAGAAATTGTAGTGAAAGATGGACAAAATGGTAAATCTCCTACAATTGAAACAAAAGAAAATGAAGATGGAAGCCGTACAATTATCATTACAAATCCAGACGGAACGAAACAAGAATTTGTTGTGAAGAATGGTAAAGATGGAAAAGATGGTCGTGATGGTAAGGATGGAACATGTAATTGTAATGTGAATCCAACTCCTATACAACCAGGAACACCTGAAATCGGTAAACCAGGTACTCCAAATACAGGAACGCCAGGAACAGAAAAACCAAACACTCCAGGGGAAAGTACGCCAAATACAGAAGGTAATTCTGAAATACCAGGAGGAAATACTCCAGAACGTCAAATACCGTCAATGAATGGTAATATTCCGCCAGTGAATGAAGTACCAACTGTGGAAAGAGATCCTCAACCAAATGAATCGAACTCGACTCCACCAACAAATACTTCAACTGGAACACTAATTGAAGAGGTAAATGAAGGAACACCAATCGTAACAGTTACAACAACAGGAGTGAACATTTCAAACGGAAGATTGCCTGAAACAGGAACAAGTTCTGATACAATTTATATTGTATTAGGTAGTGGGATTTTGTTATCTCTATATATGGGAAAACGAAAAGAAGAATCTTCAAATGAAATAGAATAATTACATGGTGGATTTGATTATGTAAAACAAAAAACTTGAGTGACTCAACATCACTCAAGTTTTTTTGTCATATGATAATAAGAATGTCCGCTTAAGATTTTTGTACTAGTCGCAGTATAGCCTAGTTTTTGATAGAGCTGATACGCTTTGTTATTAATCTTATCACAATTCAAAGCAATGACACTAGCACCTTGTTGTTTGGCTAATTCTTCAACAGCTTGTAGTAATTTCATTCCGATTCCTTTTCTTCGGTGGTTAGGATGTACTGAAAGAATATCAATATACCATTCTCCAGCTTGTGTTTCAGAATCTTCATACAGACGAATGGAAGAAGGAATATTGTACGTTTCATATAATTGATAAAATGGGTCGTCAATCCTTGGTTCTAGATGTCCGTGGTATCCAAAGATAGCTCCTGCAACAGATCCGTCTTCGATATAAACGAGTGTATTACTTAAGCTGTAGCGAAAGTCTTCCTGTAGCATTGCTTCTTCTAGCATCGCATGAAGAGTGCTGAGTGATATTTTTGTTAAAATAGGCAATTCCATATCATCGATAATGGTTTGGATGAGCGGAATGATTTGTTTTCTTTCTTCTGGGTTGGGGTGTCGAATCATTGTTTCACCTTATTCTAGTTGAGATTTGCGGTATGCGAGTGGTGTCATGCCCATTTTTTGTTTAAATTGTTTTGAAAAATAAGCTTGAGTTGAAAATCCTACAATGGATGCAATTTGTGACATCGAATAATTCGTTGTAGAAAGGAGTACTTTACTTTCCTCAATTCGAATATCGGTTAAATATTCCATTGGAGTTTGTCCCATTTCATTTTTAAAACTATGAGAAATATAAAATCGACTTAAATGGGTTAAATCTGCTAAGTCTTGTAAAGAGATTTGTTCTTGGTAATGTGTCTTTAAATAATGTTTGATGAGACTAATATCTTTTGTCGTTTTATTAATCGGGCTTACATCAATTTCAAAAGATTTATTGCGAAGAATTTTAATCAGTAATATTTCTAATAAATTATGACAAACTAACTCATAGCTCATCGAGTGGTTGGTTGCTTCTGTTACCATTGCGTTTAAATACACTAAAATATCTTTTTGCTCATCTCGTAAGTTAAAAAATGAAAAAGGTTGCTCGACATTTGTTTGTGTATTAAAAAAGTTAGAAAATGAAAGACCTGTAATCCCTAATACAATATATTCGAGAGGTTCTTCAGGAGAAGAAACTTCTGTATGATCTACTTGAGGATTAATAATGACAAAATCTTGTGCTTTTACAGGGAATCGTCGATTTTCAATTAAAAATTCTCCCTTTCCATCTAATACGTAAAATAATTCCATAAATGGATGAGAATGGATCGTGCTGTGCCAGTCACTATCATATTTTGATTTTGTAATAGATTCTAAATGGAAGGATAAACTTCGCATATTTGATTCAATTACTAAATAACGTTCATTACTCATACTTTTCACTTCCTTGTCTGATACTTTCATTATACTTGAAAGCGCCTTATTCATCAATTCCATTTGGGAAAAGATTGAAAGAAACGGAAGAATGACAGTTTCGTTGACGATATCTAAAAAAACAGGTATGCTATTTTTTGGTAGAAAGGAGTGCATGGAAAAGGTTTCGTCAATTTAAGAGATGAACCACAACAAATCAGAGTAGAATACATTGCGTTAAGTGCCAAACGGATGGGATGTTGCCGATTGGACGAAAAAGAAAATTCTTTGCGGTAGTGTATTCGCATTCGCTGCATTTAATGACAGACCATTTATTAAATGGAGCAGCTCTTTATGACAGTTAAAAGGAGATGCTAATATGAACAAACAAACACAATTAACAAGAACATTAACAGTAACCGCATTAATGATTGCCATGCGTTTAATCATTGAGATGATTCCATCGATTAAAATGGGGAATCTTGTTCAAATCGGATTCGGATTTATCGGATCAGCATTGGCTGGAGTGATTTTAGGACCTTATCGAGCAGCTGTTGTAGGATTTTTTGTAGATATTTTAGGGAATTTCCTAAGAGGGGAAGCGAGTACCTTTTTCCCTGGATTTACTTTAACAGCCGTTTTAGGTGGATTGATTTATGGCTATTGCTTGTATCGTAAAGAATTAACACTTCCACGTATTTTTGTGACGGTTTTAATCATTACAGTTGTGATTAATTTAGGATTGAATTCGCTTTGGGTTTATATGATAACGCAAAAAGCTTTTTCAGCCTTTATGGGACTTCGAATTTTGAAAAATATAATCAGTTTACCGGTGAATACTGTGATTTTATATGTGCTGTTTCGTAATAAAACCATGCAACAGATCATTGAGAAATATCGAGTATAGGCGTATACTATTCTTACAATAAGGAGGGATAGCCATGCCATTTATTCATATTGAAATGTTAGAAGGACGTACACGTGAACAAAAAGAAGCGCTTGTCAAAGAAGTGACAGAAGTTGTTTCGAAAAATACGGGAGCTCCTACAGAACATATTCACATTATTATTCAAGAAATTAAACATGAAAACTTAGGGCAAAACGGTCAATTACGTGGCTAATGCTTAGTGGAAACTTTAGATGGGAATTTCCTGTCTAAAGTTTTTTGTTTGCAAAAATCGCTATCCAATTGATAAATCTATCGCAAAAAACAGCCTTTAAAAGAATTTTTCGGATTAACTAAAAAAGTTTTTAAAAAACGATTGACGAAATGAGTGTATCAAGCGTATAATACAGTCAAGGAACAAAGTGTATTAATGCATTAACACAATAGTACAAGGAGGGGATGAAATGTTATGATCCAATTTGATAAACGATTGCCGGTATATGAACAGATTATTGACTATGTTAAAAAGCAAATTGTATCGGGTGAATGGGAATTAGGAAGAGAATTGCCAAGTCGAAGAGAATTTGCTAGTCAACTTCAAGTGAATCCGAATACTGTTCAAAGGGCATTTCGAGAAATGGAGGAGATGGGGTTGATTTCAACAGGAAATAATGTCATGAGTCGAGTGACCGATAATCCCCAATTAATTGGGCAATTAAAGCAAGAAATGTTACAAGAAGCGATACAAATATTTGCAGATTCAATTTATCCATTACATGTTTCGAATGAGGAAGTCATGGAACAGTTGGAACAGGCGATGAAGAGAAGAGAGGGAGAGTAGCATGTTAGAAGTGAAACATTTACATAAGAGATTTGGTAACAAAACGGTGTTAAATGGAATTTCTTTCACAGCAGAGCGTGGAGAGATTACGGTATTAATTGGAGTGAATGGGATTGGGAAAACAACGATTATGAATATGATCATGGGCTTAATTCCAATCAAAAAAGGGGAAGTCAGTATTGATGGACAAATCATTAAAGGAGATCGTTCAAAGAAGTTAGCTTATATTTGTGATCAGATTGTTGTGAATAAAGGTGAAACGATTTTTGAAGCAATGGCTTTTATGAGAACTTTTTATCCGAATTGGAATGATGAGAAAGCTAAAAAATTATTACATTTCTTCAAATTCAAAGGGAATGAAGTGATTCAACAATTATCAAAAGGAAATGTTGCAAAAGTTAACTTGTTATTAGGCTTATCCCTAGATGTTGATTTCGTGTTAATGGATGAACCATTTTCTGGAATTGATATTTTTTCAAGAGAACAAATTGTACAATTATTTACTTCAGATTTATTAGAAGGAATTGGAGTTATTTTAACGTCTCATGAAATTGAAGATATTGAATATATTGTTGATAAAGCTATCTTATTAGATGAAGGAAAAGTGATTAAAGAATTTTATGCAGAACAAGTGCGTGAAGAAGAAGGTAAATCTATTGTAGATGTGATGAGGGAGGTGTATCAATCATGAAAAAGATTTTTAATTTATGGTTGTATGAGTTGGGAAAAAGTAAATTTATGTTAGGATTTCTAATGATTGTGTTCTTTGTCATTCAAGTATTAGTTCATCTAATGCGTATTTTAAGAATAGATCCTAAAAATCTTAATGTCGAAGATACAAGAAGCGTGACGGATTTAGTTCAATCAAGATTTGGTATGAATTTAGCACTGATGGCAGCTTTTATCATTATTATTATTGCTTCGGTTTATATTTGGGTCAAAGAATTTCGTAGTAAAGGGAATTTTATTAATCGATTATTCTTACTACCAGGGAATCGAATGCAAGTGTATTTTGCAAAATTTTTAACGATTTTGTCTTATATTTTAGTACTTCAAATAACACAATTTATCATTCTTGGAGTGAATAAGGCGCTATTGCTTTGGAGATTTCCAGTTTTAGCAAACCATATTCATTACACGGACTTCTTGAATTCGGGTTCAATGTTACAATATTTATTACCGTTAAATGGAACTGCTTATGCATGGTGTATGGCATTTTTAATGGTTGTCATTGTTTTCTTCTTCCAATTAGCCATTTTAGAAGAAGGATTGAAAGCGTATGGTTGGGCTTTGATGGTGTCATCTTTAGTGGGATACTTTGTGATTTGTTGTGGTATTTTAGCAAGTTATATTCAAGTGATGATAAACTTATCACTTACTCAAACGGAACAATATTTCATGACAATGTTGTATGCAGTTGGATTTATAGGTATTCATTGGTTAGTTGATTATTATTTATTAGAACGTAAAGTTAGTGTTTAATGGGGGTGAGATTATGAAATCAATTAAATTTGCATGGGGATTATTGATTATCGTTGTTGGGTTTCTATTATTAGGAATTGGGAATATGGTTTGGACGTCAATGTCAGATGCTCCTTACACCATAGAAACTTCTGCAGAAGCTGGTCAATATTTAAAAGGGACGGTTTTTGAAGTCGGAAAAGAAGGCACAGGAAAATTAAGTAATAATGTTTCAACATCAGCCATTGTTGATGGGAAAGTGGAAAAACTTTTTCAAACATTAGGAACTTGGAATGGACAAGCGAGAGAACAAGCTATTTTGAGCCGAATCCCTCTTTTGGAACGTTCATTATTAGTCAATCATAGACATTTATTACAATTAGACAAGTATTCACTATTTTATGATATTCGTTGGGATTCATATTTTAGCAATAGAACAAATTTTACGTTTAATTATGTTCTGTATTCTAATGAAAACAAACGAATTATTGAAAAACAAATTCCAATTCATTTAGACAATTCATTCGGTTGGGGAGAAGAGCCAATCTTCCAACGTAAGGGGAAAGAGTTAGGGGTCATCATTCCTTTCGTAGAAAAAAAATCTAGTGAAAGAAAATACTTGAAGTTTAGTTTATCTTTTGAAGAAGGTACTGTGAAAGATGTGGGAGAATTAAAACTTGAAAAAGAAGGTTTGTTGCTCAATGCTGCATTTGGGAATCACTCTTATAATCCAGAAACAATTGTGTTTAATGTCCTTCCTATAAAAGATGGTCCAAAACCATCTGAAAAACCAGAGGAAGAAGAGTATTATCAATATGATTTATTTACAAATACATTCCGTAAATTGGATATTAGTTCACTAAAGAATTCAGCAAGCTTCTATATTTCAGGTTCTCAAATTTATGCAGTAGAAACAGCTCATCCAAGAGTAAGTGGTAGAAAATCAAGAAGAGACCATGCGGTTGAGCGTCCAGAATATATTGCAACGAAAGACCGTCAAGCAGAGTTAGAAACAATTTATCGTGCTACAGCGGACTTATCTTTGGAAAAAATTGGAACACTTCAACGTGATCCATATTCTTCAGAAGAAGTACTAAACAAAGATACATTAGTTTATGTCGGACTTGATCAAGGTCAAAATGCACTTCGAGTATTTGATTTGAATAAGAAAGAAGAAGTTTTCTCATCAAAAATCACACCAAAAGCAGATGCGAAGTTATATTTCCAAAGAAAGCGTGATTATGTGATTTACTAAAGTAATGTTGTTTAAATAAATAGGTCGATTGTCCAAGAAGGATGACGCCTTTCTAGTAATAGAGAGGAGATGGCGGTGCGAGTTCGTTCGACTATTTATTGAAGGCACTCCGTATGGGGTGCCTTTTTTGATTATCATTAAGGGTTTGGTGATGAAGGTGAATTAAAAGGTTTATAAAATTGTTTGAAATTTCATTAATAGAAGATATAATAGCTTTGAAAATACAAAATGGAGGAGAAAAAATGCATAAAAATTATTATGATGGACCACCTGAATATAGACCATTAAGTGCATGGGAATATTTTGGGTATGGGCTTCTTGTAGCAATTCCGATTGTGGGTTTTGTGATGATGTTATATTATAGTTTTGATAATTCTAATATTAATCGTCGAAATTTTGCTCGTTATCTATTGTGTAACGGTATTTTAGTGCTTGTATTTGGAGTTTTCTGGATTGGAATTAATTATTATCCGAAATAGAAAATTTATAGAAAAATTAGTTGATAAAAAAGAGCATTCCGCTTTGGGATGCTCTATTTTTCTTCTAAATGCGGGCTCGGTAATAGTCGATTGACAATCATCGCAATGACTGCTCCCATTAAAGTGTCTAATACCCGTTGAATCGCATATTCCACATTAACGGCTGCTTCAATCGTATAAAAGATGACTAAGAAAGTCGCTGAAGAATTAATCACAGCCGTTTTATTGAATCGATTGCAAAATAAAATTAATAAAATAATTCCAAGAGGAACTAATAGTAAGTCGGCATAATCTGGTAGAGTAAAATATCTATATGATTGAAGAAGAAGAATGGCTAATACCCCACCTGACATGTTTCCAAAGAAACGAGCAATTCCAAACTTCCAAGTTTGTTTATGATCCGTTCTTAAACTAAATACTGCAGACAATACAGCTAACATTGGAGAGCCACGATGTAGCACTTTAAAAAGTAAAATACAGATAAATGCAGATACTGCTGTTTTAAAAGTTCTGAGTCCAATGTGAAATGGATTTTGTTGTTGATTAGGCACAGTTTCACCTCGTTGTTTAAAATTCTTGAATATCATATCATAAAATGCATAAAGCGACAATGAGTAAGAGTGTCGATTAAAGTCAGATTGAAAATGTAATTAATTTTATAAAAAACATGGAAAATTCAAGCGTAAAATTAAGGTTTATGATAGAATTAGAGGTATGTATAGAAAGTGGTGTTGCTGTGGGAAGACGAAAATCAATCAAATGGAAATCGCATATGAAATTAGGAGCTAAGAGATTAACACTAGGATTCGTTTTAGTGTTCGTGGCTCTTTGTAGTGTGATTATTATGGGCACATTACAGTTTCAAGAAACAAGGCAAGATCCTACAGAGATTGCGCACCAACAATTTATTCAAAAGCTTGTCCCGTCTTCTCAAAAAGCTTATCAATTATATAAAGTTTTACCAAGTATTAGTTTAGCTCAGGCTATATTAGAGTCTGATTGGGGAGAAAGTGGATTATCAAAGGATTACTATAATTTATATGGGATGAAAGCTGGTGCTGCAGAGCCGAGTGTTCAATTAGAAACGACTGAATTTGTCAATGGTCAATGGATTACCATTATGGCTCCTTTTCGAGTCTATAATAGTTGGGCAGAATCTGTAGAAGCACATGCCAAATTGTTGACATATGGAGTAGATTGGAATCCTAAATTATATGAACCAGTTTTAAAAGCGAAAAATTATAAAGAAGCAGCACACGCCCTTCAAAAAGCAGGATATGCTACAGATCCAACTTATGCACAAAAAATTATTACGGTCATTGAAACGTATCATTTAGAACAATATGATTAACTTCATGAAAAATCTGTAAAGGAGTAGAAAACACATGAGTCAATTATTACCAGGAAGTATTATTGGAATTATTGGTGGAAATTCTCAAATTTCATCTATTATTTTAATGGCGAAACGATTGGGATATCGTATTTATCATTTTCGTGAAGAAGATGAACCTAGTGCTTTATTAGCAGATAAAGAAGTGATTGCTCGTTATTCTGACAGACAAGCATTATCAGAATTTGCAGTACAAGTCGATACGATTTATGTTTTAACAAATGCAATTGAAATAGATACCATTATTACTTTAAGTGGGAAAACACGTTATTATCAATCATTTGAATTAGCAGAAATTTCTCAAAATCGTATGGTTGAAAAATTATTTTTAGAAGAACATGCGATTAATGTAGCTCCTTATGGAATGATTACAAGTATTGGAGAATTGCCAAGTTTATTATCAAGTATTGGATTTCCTGCTGTATTAGAGACGAATCGTTTCAAAAAAAAATATACGCAAATGATGTTGTATGATCATGATATGGATGATCAAGTGTTCCAACTAGTAGAGGAACAATCTTGTATGGTGACAGCATTTGTTCCCGGTCAACGTCATTTTAGTATGACGATTTTACGAGATTATGAAGACCATATTGCGATTTTACCAATTACGGAAGATGTATATGTAGATGGAAAATTAAAATATGCGATTGCGTCTAAACGAATGAATCCTGAATGGGTTGGAGAGCTTCGTACGATTGCATCAAAAATAATGCGTTCCATTTCGGGATCTACTCTAGTATCGATTCAAGTAGTAATGGCAAAAAATGGAATTTTTTATGTCAAAAAAGTGGACCAATTACCACTTCTTCAACATCAGTTTAGCGCACGACAAATTCCTCAATCATTTAGTGAAATTGTTTTACGATTAGCAACAGGATTAGGCGTTTTAGAAAGTGGATTGATAGAGGAAGGATTAATTGTTCCGATTTATCAAGAAATGTTAGAAAAAGCGCATATTTTAACAGTAATTAAACCTCATTGGGAATTTGAATATTTCCAAGTTGAAGGTGGAAATCCAAAAGAAGCAGTTGGAGTGATTCGGTTAACAGGTGCTTCAAGTGTGGATTTAGTCAATGAATTAGAATTAAGTGGATTACACGATTAGAATGTAACAAGAGAAGAAAGGATGACTTTGTGAGTATTTCGGCGAAATTACTAGAAGGAATGAATGAACGTCAAAAAGAGGCGGTTCAACATACTCAAGGACCCTTACTGATTATGGCAGGTGCTGGTAGTGGGAAAACAAGAGTATTAACACACCGTATGGCGTATATTTTAGCAGAAGAAGAGGTTCATCCTTGGAATATTTTAGCGATTACCTTTACGAATAAAGCAGCACGTGAAATGAAAGAGCGAGTAAGCCAATTAGTTGGGCCACAAGCTGAAGATATGTGGGTGTCTACTTTCCACTCCATGTGTGTGCGTATTTTAAGAAGAGATATTGAATTATTAGGCTATCAACGTTCTTTTACAATTTGCGACCCAAGTGAGCAACAAACGGCAATGAAGCGAATTTTAAAGAAATTAGATATTGATAGCGAAAAATATGATTATCGCATGATTTTAAATCGTATTAGCCAAGCTAAAAATGATTTAGAAGATGTAGAAGAATTTAGTGAAAAATATACGGGATATGTGGAACAAATCATTGCGAAATGTTACCGTGAATATCAAAAAGAACTAGCAAAAAGTATGACATTGGACTTTGATGATTTAATTATGTTGACGGTACAATTATTCCAAAAATATCCTGAAACATTGCACTATTATCAACAAAAATTCCAATATATTCATGTGGATGAGTATCAAGATACGAACCATGCACAATATCGATTAGTAACGATGTTAGCGAAGAAATTCAAAAATATTTGTGTTGTTGGGGATGCAGACCAAAGTATTTATGGTTGGCGTGGAGCTGATATGAGTAATATTTTAGAATTTGAAAAAGATTATCAAAACGCAAAAGTTGTTTTATTAGAACAAAATTATCGTTCTACAAAAACAATTTTACAAGCAGCTAATCATGTGATTGAGAATAATGTTAATCGTAAAGTGAAGAAATTATGGACTGAAAACGAAGAGGGACAACCCATTACGTATTACCGTGCTCAATCGGAACAAGATGAGGGACGTTATGTATTGTCACAAATTCAAAGTCTATTAAGAGATGGCTATCATTATGATGATTTTGCCATTTTATATCGTACAAATGCACAATCTCGTGTCATGGAAGAAAATTTATTAAAATCAAATATTCCATTCCGACTAGTAGGAGGGCAACGATTCTTCGAAAGACTTGAAATCAAGGACTTATTAGCATATTTACGTTTAATTGTAAATCCTCAAGATGATTTAAGTTTTAGAAGAATTGTCAATAGTCCGAAAAGAGGAATAGGAGCAACTTCTTTAGATAAATTAAATGATTTTGCTTCTATGCATCAATTTTCATTATTAGAAGCTAGTTCGCAAATAGCACTCTCTCCTTTATCTGGAAAAGCAGCGAAAGCTTTAGAAAAATTTGCTGAAATGATTGCAGATTTGAGAAAAATGCAAGAATTTCTATCAATCAGTGACTTTGTGGAGCAAGTAATTGAGAAAACAGGATATCTTTCTGCTTTAGAGCAACAACATACAATGGAAGCTGATGCGAGAATTGAAAATATTCAAGAGTTTATCTCAGTTGCAAAACAATTCGAACAAGATCGATTAGAAGAAGAGTCGGAAGATTCTCCATTATTACAATTTTTAACAGATTTATCTTTAGTTTCTGATGCGGATAGCGATGATGGGGATGGTCGTATGGTGACATTAATGACGCTTCATGCTGCTAAAGGGCTAGAGTTTCCAGTTGTATTTATTATCGGTTTAGAAGAAGGAATTTTCCCAAGTTTAAGAAGCATTATGGAACATGATGATGTAGAAGAAGAACGTCGTTTAGCATATGTAGGAATTACTCGTGCAGAACAAAAATTATTTTTAACAAATGCATATTCAAGATTATTATATGGACGTATACAAACGAACCGCCCATCAAGATTTGTATTAGAAATCGGAGAAGAATTATTTGATTCGAAACAACAGCAATCCTACGGTCATACAAGTAGAGAGTCTTCTTCATTTGTTTCAAAAAATTCTTCATCAGGTTCGTTATTTGATAAATATCGATCAAAATCTCAGGCAACTGCGTATCAACCAAAAACAGTTCAGCCTTCAAGCATCCAACCAGTACGTAAACAAATCGTTGCTGCCGAAGACGCAGCTGTATGGAAAGTTGGCGACAAAGTGATGCATAAAAAATGGAATGTTGGAACAGTTGTAAAAGTGACAGGAGAAGGTACCAATCAAGAAATTGATGTAGCTTTTGCAGGAATGGGTATTAAACGCTTATTAGCAAGTTTTGCCCCAATTGAAAGAATAGAGGAGTCGTAAATGGATACTTCAGTAGAACAAAAAATCCAACAATTAAGAGAACAATTAAATCGTTGGAGTCATGAATATTATGTTCAAGATCGTCCAACAGTTACAGATCATGAGTATGATGAAACGTATCATGAACTAGTACGATTAGAAACGGAGTATCCACAATTGATTACTCCAGATTCTCCAACTCAACGTGTTGGAGGTGTTGTTTTAGAAGGTTTTGAAAAAGTTACTCATCAAAATCCTATGTTGAGTTTATCAAATGCTTTTTCAAAAGAAGACTTACAAGCATTTGATGATCGTATTAAAAAATTAACCAATCGTGCGATTGACTATGTTTGCGAATTAAAAATTGACGGTTTATCTGTAGCGCTAACTTATCAAGAAGGACAATTAGTGTTAGGTGCTACAAGAGGAGATGGTGTAATAGGGGAAGATATTACGCATAATATTAGAACGGTTAAATCCGTTCCTCTTTCATTAAATCAACCATGGTCGATTGAAGTTCGTGGGGAATGTTATATGCCAAAAAAATCATTCCAACAATTAAATCAATTAAGAGAAGAAGAAGGATTAGAAGTGTTTGCCAATCCTAGAAATGCAGCTGCAGGAAGTTTAAGACAACTAGATTCTAAAGTAGCAGCTAGTCGAAATTTATCGGTATTTCTCTATCAAAGTCCTAGTGTTGAAGCTTTAGAAGTGGATTCTCAAATGGAATTGCTAGAAAAAATGCAAGCATTAGGATTTGTTACGAATCAAGAAAGTGTACTTTGCCATTCAATTGACGAAGTATGGGCATTTATTGAAAAAATGACAGTGGAAAGAAATAACTTACCGTATGAAATTGATGGAATTGTGATTAAGGTCAATGACTTTAAAGCACAAGAAGAAATAGGGTTCACTGTAAAAGCTCCAAAATGGGCAATTGCTTATAAATTCCCTGCTGAAGAAGCACAGACAATTGTGCGAGATATTGAATGGACAGTGGGACGTACGGGAGTAGTGACACCAACAGCTGTGATGGATGCGGTATTTCTTGCGGGAACTACTGTGAAACGTGCCAGTTTACATAATGTTGATTTAATTCGAGAAAGAGATATTCGAATTGGAGATACGGTTGTCGTTCATAAAGCGGGCGATATTATTCCTGAAGTTACTCGAGTGATTTTAGAAAAACGCCCAGAAGGGATAGAACCGTATGAGTTTCCAGAAAAATGTCCTTCTTGCTCGAATCCTCTCGTGCATTTAGAAGAAGAGGTTGCTTTACGTTGTATGAATCCAAAATGTCCAGCTCTATTGAAAGAAGGATTAACTCATTTTGTATCGAGAGATGCAATGAATATGTCTGGGGTAGGGACACGAATTATTCATCAATTATTTGAAAGTGGATTGGTCCAAGATGTAGCAGATTTATATCACTTAACAATGGATCAGTTAGTAACACTTGATAAAATTCAAGAAAAATCAGCGCAAAAAATTATACAGGCAATTGAAATGAGTAAACAAAACTCATTAGAGCGTTTATTAACAGGGCTAGGTATTCGAAATGTTGGATCAAAAGCAGCAAAAGATTTAGCGATGCATTTTGAAACAATGGAAAACCTTCAAAACGCGACTGTGGAAGAATTAGTTTCTATTGAAGGACTAGGATTAGTAATTGCGCATAGCGTTTTAGCTTATTTTAGTCAAGAAACGGTTCAAGAAATGTTAGAAGAATTAAAAGAAGCGGGCGTTAATATGCGTTATTTAGGAAAAGATAAGACAGTTATTTCAGAAGACTCACTATTAGCTGGAAAAACGGTTGTATTAACAGGAACGTTAGAGCAGATGACAAGACAAGAAGCCAAAGAAGCAATCGAGTCTTTAGGTGGAAAAGTGACGGGATCCGTTTCTAAAAAAACAGACTTAGTCATTGCAGGCTCTCAAGCAGGAAGTAAGTTAACAAAAGCTGAATCTTTAGGGATTTTAATATGGGATGAAGAACAATTTAGAACAATGATTGAAGGAAAGGAATAGTTATGAAGAAAAAAATTATCGCTCTCGCTAGTATCACAATGATGTCATTAGCAGGGTGTGCGAATATTAATCAAGCAACACAAAAAAATGTTGAATCAGAATCTTCACGTGCAAAAGTTGCTCAGCCAACAACGAACCAACTTTCAAATCAATATTATAGAGCATTGATTACAAATGGAAAGTATCAAGTAAGTAAGACTCGCGGTGCAACTTTAAGTTTAAATACTGGATTCAACTTGAGAAATTTTGAATCAGGTTTAATTGAATTATCACGTGCAGTTTTTCCAACAAATCAATATTTTTTTAGAGAAGGACAAGTCATTGATTCAAAAACAACGAATCAATGGGTAGCCCGTAAATCAGAGAAAAATCCAGATGGATTAAACCCAGAAGATAATGGCGAGACAGATGCTAGTAAGAGAAATCCATATTATTTAGCTCAAATTTTAGAACAAGATTTTATGATTCAAACAGAAAACAATTATGAATTAGGTGGAATTAGTATTGGTCTTGCGATGAATACGGTAGATTATTACACAGCAGGAGATAAAGATGCCGAGCAAGAAATTTCTAATGATGCGATGTTAAAACAAGCAAAATCGATTGCGAATACGGTATTGACTCGTTTGCGTCAAAATGATGCATTAAAGACAGTGCCGATTGTGTTTGGAGTCTTTAAGCAAGCTCCTAAAGATGATATCGGTGGAGGAGTTTATATTTTAGAAGCTACTTCAGTAGAAGGTACTGAAATTACAAATTGGACAAATATGAATCAAAAAATTGTAGTATTACCATTAATTGATGGTAATCCAACAGAAGAATCATCAGCTTTTGAAAACTTTAGAACAGAAGTTCAAAACTTCTTCCCGAATTTATCAGGAG
>ERZ773214.798-NODE-798-length-19600-cov-13.516040_pt1 | contig 19600 bp, 18 predicted proteins | sample MGYA00511238_ERZ773214 | MGnify/ENA primary metagenome ERZ773214 (study PRJEB29015, sample SAMEA2738157) | human oral metagenome | biome: human oral; feature: human-associated habitat; material: saliva | place: China | collected 2259 ... | reverse complement strand
AATAGCAAACCAAACAAAGATGCAAGTTTATCAAATAACCATTTTAAAAACATAACATTAACTTATGGATTCAGATTTCTATTCTTTACCAATTTTACAAAATAATAAAGGAACTCACCCAATATAGCTTTCTTGTCTTCTTTTCTATAATCATCAAAAGCATCAAAGTCCCAACTCATAATCTGTTTAAACTCTTTCATTGTCAGCGAGCAACGAAGGATCTTACCTACAAGAGTAATAATATCACCAAGAATCCACTTGGTTTTTGTTCCCATACGTGGTTGAATCTTATGCGCATACTTCCCTGATGTGAAAAGGGAATATACAATATAAGGAATATCAAAACCGCCAGCCATTGGTGTTGCTAAACCACCAGTAAATCGAGCATTAACCTCAATAAACACAGCCTCTTTCGTTTTTTCATTAACCTTAAAATCTATACCACAAACTCCTTTATAATCAACTTTATCTAAAATTAGCTTAGAATATCTTTCTAATTCTGGCATTTCAATCAAAATTCTTTGTGTTGTTGTACCTCCACCATCTGTCTTTGTTACTAAAGATCTATATGTACATGCTTGGAAGAAGCCATCATACCTAACACAGTCTACACTGTAGTCTATACCTGCAAAGAATTCTTCTATTAAGATATCTTTCTTATCATATTGGAGTAAGATATTTTTTGCTTCCTCATAATTTTTAGGAAAGAATACTCCCTTTGCGGAGTTACCAAATTTTGTTTTAACTACTATTGGATATATAGCTTCTTTTATATCATCTATAAAGCGAGGTACTGGCACTCCAACAGAATCTGATAAAACAGTTGCTTGATATTTATCAGACAACAAAACTTGTTTCTCATAAGATTCCATTGTATATATAACATCCTTAGGAAGCTCGTCTATGTGTTTCGCAATAATTAAGGCTTCATCATGCGTGGGCATAAGAACTTTTGGAGAAAACTCTTTGATAGCTTTCTTTAAGTCCTCTATAAATCCTTGCTCATCTGTTTTGAAATCTCTATAGACAAATTTACCAACACTAAATTTAGAGATACTACAAATATTATATGATGATGTATCTCCAACAACAACCTTTAAGCCTTTTTCATAAAGGCTACGAATAATATTATACCCAACTCGGTTCCAACAATATGTTACAATAACATCACACTTCATAGTCAACTACTTTTCAAGTTTTTCGTATTCTTTGAGTGTTGCCTTCCAAACCTCTTCTTGTCGAAATCTATCAACTATCATTTTACGAGACTGTGAAGCCATCACCTTTATAAGATCTTTATTTTCTATACACCAATTCATTTCCTTAAATAATGCATCTGTATCTTTAGAAGGGAATATTTTACCATTCAGACCTTCTTTGATAATCTCATTGCATCCATTGATATTAGTTACAATAGATGGGATCCCCATAGCACCAGCTTGCAAAACTACATTAGGAAAGCCCTCTCTATAGCTTGGAAAAACTAAAACATCTGCTGCAATAAAGAATGGACGTACATCTGTTTGATAGCCAACGAAACGTACATTTGGATTATTTCTTAGAAAATCCTCATTACCACTCTTCAAAGGATCGAGTTCTGATTCAAAACGTCCAACAAGAAGTAACTTTACATTCTTACCTTCTTTTTGAAAACGTTTCATAGAATCAGATAATTCATTCATGCCCTTATCCCCAACGATTCTCCCTATAAATATAAAAACAAAATCATCTTTACTAAGATTTAAGTCTTGACGTATCTCCTCTTTATTTCCTGTATATGGCTTTCCTTTTATTCTTGTTTCTGCAGTAAAGTGGTCAGGAGAAAAATAGTCAATATCAACTCCATTTATATTTCCATTCAGAATAACAGTCAACTCCTTTTTGGTAATATGGTCCTCCTGCAAAATTTGCTTTACTCCATTTCCTTCTGGAATTACCTTATTTGCAAAAAAACAGGTACAGATTTCCATTCCTTTTAAAATTTTTCTGAAAATCCCATGAGCACCCTGATAACGTAAACCAGTAACGGTATATACCCTATGCGGAATACATGCAAACCACGCAGCAATCATTGCCAACAAACTTCCCTTAGGAGTATTAGCATGTACACACCACGGTTTCTCCTTACGGAACAGACGATACAAGAACCATAAACCCTTGATATCTTTTACTAAACTAATAGGACGTTCTAACGGAGCATCTACCACACGGATTCCCTCTCGCACACTGACCTCCTTCAGAACACCAGTATCTTTTGCTACACCAACAACTTCGAAGTATTGGTTCAGAAATTTCAACTGCCCTTTTAGTAAACCATCCAAAGAGATATCTGCAGTTGTAATGCGAATTAATTTCTTCTTCATAATTTAGAACTCAACACGTTCAAAACTCACATTTCCAATTCTTGCAGCATACTCAGGGAAAGCACTCTTCCACATTCCTTCATGCCATAAGCTATAAACTTTTTGTGCACCACTGATTAAGTAATAGTCTGTAAACATCTTTATATTCTCAGAATCATCTGTTTCACCAGCAGTATCAATGTGCTTTACAGTTCCAGGCACAATATACACATCAAGCTTTGCTTTTTTTATCTCCTCAATGAAAATCATCGAATCGGAAGCAATAAGAATCCTTGTGTTAGGATGCTGTTCAGATATCTTTTTTACAGAATTAATAGCAGCCTCAACCAATGCACTCTTTTGATTTTCAGAACCTAACTCGGGATTGATATCAGTTTCCGTCTTGTCACCCAAGAGGTTCATAAAACGTGTATGAATTGCTATATAGTTCGATCCTATCTCTGACTGATATTGGTCCAAATAGCGTTGAAGATAAGTTGTTGGACGGAATAACTCTCTATACAACTCGCCCCACTGGTAATTCGTTCCAAAAGAAGCATTCACCTTATCTAATGAATTATAGCCATAATAGAAATGTGTTTCGGATGAACGCTTTTTATATAAACGAGAAGGGTCTACTATCTCTCCATAGGCTATAACATTATTATATGAAAGAAGGCCAAAATTCATTTGACTTTCATCAATTAGCCAATCATACTCGTTTGGCTCAAGATACTTACTTAAAACAAACGGATAAGTCCAGTTCAATTTAAATGGCTTTCCCAAAGCTTTAGATATAGCATAAATGGTAATCAGACCTTTCAGTCTATCAAACATTCCACCATGAGGAATTCTACCATCAACCATAAATACAAACGGATGACTATTACCCGTTGTATACAAAGAGAAACCTTTCTCCTTCATTATCCTAAACTTCATCAGAGGTTCACGATAACAGTAATCTATAAGCTTAACTAAATTATTCCTTCCTATCATAAATTAATATTCATCACATTACACGTATAATTACTATAGTAAATTCAGGAAACCAAGAACATATTTCAAACAACTACTCTATAAATCAATAACTTCTCATTCATTATTGTAAGATTTAGCCTCAATAGATAAGAACTTATACTTTCTATTTCTGTCCCCCATAAAAAAGAATATTTATTATTTTAATTGGTTGTGTTATACGAACAACATAATAGCAAACAAGACATAAGGCACTACCAATCAATGGAATAAAAATAAAATCTGTAAAAGCTGGAGAAATAACGACCTCATTTAACTTTATATATGCAGTTATTAACCGCTCTATTATAAAAGTTTGTACAACATATATTCCCAAAGTATATCTACCAATAGTACTAAAATATGATAGAAACTTCTCTACCCTCTGTCGCTTTCCAAACAACTTATATATCAATTCACAGATACCTATTACGACTATAGAGCCAGAAAGTCCTACAATAACTTGTAATATAAATTTGAAAGGACTATACATAAGTAAATTTATATCAACTTTTTCAGGAGGATTTGTCCAATTCAGACAAAGAGCAACAATAAAAAAGACAAGTGATATACTGAATAGAAGGACTTTATAAGTTTGAAGATTATAAAGATGTTTATGGATTAAATAGCCAACACAAAAATAAAAATAGAGAAAATTAATCATCAAAGTTCCACCAAAAGGAATAATTAAAAGTATTACCCATGACAGCGGAAGCGTTATCTCTACTGGTATTTTAACGTATTTGACAAATCTCGCTATAAGATAGCATATAAACAGATTCTTAAGAAACCAAACACATCCAATAATTTCCATACGAATACCCCCCCCAAATAGACAAACAGTTATAATAGTACACGATATAACAGGAAGTAACAATTGCCTACTCTTCTTTTCTAAAAGGGATTTAACTGGTATTTCTAAGCTACGAATGGAAAAATAACCACACACCAACATAAATAAAGGCATGTGAAAAGAATAGATGATTGGTCGAACTATGCTATCTAAGTTTGGTACCATTACATAACAATGCCCCACACATACAAGAAGTATTGCTACGAACTTTACAAAATCTAAATATGCTATTCTATCTTTACCCATTAGAAATTACACCATTATAAACATTATTATACCCATTTACCGTTTTTGAGATATCGAACTCTAAAGCTCTATTGTAACAGCGTTTTGCAATCTCGTTATAATAAGCTTCATCACTTGCTAAACGATTAATTTCTTCAGCCAATGCCTTTGCATCCTCATGTGGGAAAAGTAAACCATATCCCTTAGTAACCTCTTTCAACCCATTAACATCAGAGGCTATAAATGGCTTATGTGCACTCATTCCCTCTACATTACTAAGACTCAATCCCTCCCAATGAGAAGACATCACGATAATATCTGCAGCTCTCAGGACATTTGGAATATCAGTACATAAGCCTAAAAATCTCACTCGGTCACTTACACCTAAAGACAGAGCTAACTGTTTTACTTCTTCCATCCGTTCACCTATACCTGCAAACCAGACCTCATATTTTTCTTTATCTAATAAGGTTAAAGCCCTAATAATAGTATCTTGGTTCTTTTGTTTACGAAATCCAGCCACCATCAAGATAGATTTACGACTTTCTTTTAAATCTAATAATTCTTTACATGGTTCAGCTTCTGATATTATATTGACATCAATTCCATTATTTATTGTGGTAATAGACTTATACTTATTTGATGATTTGACAAGCCAATCCCCTCCCATATATTCTCTTAGTTTGTCTTCTGCAATCTTACTAATACATATTACATGGTCATACCTACTATACATCCAACTTTCTATCGGACGATACCACATCCAATTTCTCTTCCGATTAGAAGTATTATGTTCTGTAGAAACAAGATTCGTATGACTAAATAAACTGGCGATTGCAACGAATAGTTGTGGTGATGAATTATGCGTATGAACAATGTCATAATTCCGCATTATCTTTATTAGCTTTAATATATAGAGCGGATTATAAACCCCATGTCCTAACGCATATATCTTTGTCTGTGGACTCTCTTTCTTTAATCTCTGAGTCAATGGTGTTTCTTTTCCATTAAAGATACATAAATCCACTGTATTCCCCAAAGCCTGCAACCTTGGTATTAAATTAACCACCAAAGTTTCAGCCCCACCCATATCTAAAGATGTAATGACTTGTAATATTCTCATTATCTGGCTGCGTTTATTCTATAATAATAATTCTGTTTTAATCGTATTCCAAATAAGAATACCACAATAAGTTTAAAACTATTTGCTGTCACTTTTAACATTTCATCATAGAGAGTTGAACTTCAATAGATTATGCTTTATTTTCAAGTGACAAGAATGACAGCAAAACTAAAAAAAATACGCAATAGCAATGATATCTCTGCTCCAGAAAAGCCACATTATCATATAGAATTTTCAGTGTTAGTATGCTTGGAACCAAATATATGACTAACATTCCAGTTTAACACATATATACAGGTATGTTATGAATTATAGAATCTTCATAACTATCTTTTATTTACATGTATATCATTCAAATGCATCAACCATCCTAAAGGCGCAACAGCATTCCATAGTCCAGATAACTTCGGGTAACTCCCACTTCCATTATAACACAAACGAAATCTCCAATAGTTAATAGCTGCCTTGAATTTATCCTTAAACGGAATATCGAGTTGATTTAATTCTGCATAACATATCATAGAGGCAATAGGGCTATTCATCCTGATTCGTACAATCTTAGATGTTAATCCGTCATCAAGATAATCTCGATAATAAATAACTTCATTAAAATAGTGAAGCTTATATTTTGTAGCAATCCTATTCCATACTAAAGCTTCCGGGCAAAACTTCTCGTTTTCAATCTCAGGAAAAGGGAACTCCCGTAAAACATCTGTTTTAAAAACTTCACAAACATCCCCCACAAAGCCATATTTATAGCGCATCTCTATTGAACTAAGGTTCATCGAAGAACTAATCTTCCTTTCCCCTATAATTGTTCCGTCATGATGAGCCATTAAGCCACATACACCGCCTATAGAAGAGTTATCTTTAATGTCTACATAATGCTGATTTATATTTAATAAGGAATCCTTGGGAAGAGTATCGTCACTATCGAGTATCAAAAAAAGATCTCCTGTAGCAACACTAACTCCTGTGTTAATAGCCTTATGCTTTCCACCATTTGGCTGCTTAATATAGTGAATAACTATTGCTTGATCTTGAATAAAACTATTAATGACAGTTTCTGTATTATCACTAGAACCATCATCGACAATTACCCATTCAAATTCCTTATATTCCTGATTCTTCAGAGAATTATAAACTTTAGGCAGGAATTCTGCTCGATTGAATGTTGGAGTGAAAATTGTAATTAAAGATTTATTCATAAATAAAACCCAAAGATGTAAGAAAATAATTACATAAACAGTTTGAAAAAATCTCTTGCAACTCTCTCTCTCCCATGATATTTTAAGACATTGTTATATCCACATCTTGCCATACCCTCGTATTTAGAAAGATTAGTAGGGATATCCTTTAAAAAGTTCAAGACGTCCGAAGCCTTGTGATATTCTAGGCAACTACACTGATTTTCTACTGCAATGTTCTCTATTGCATAACCAGAACCTATAACAAGCAACCCATTAGCTAATGCATCTAACACTTTTCCTTTAGTTCCTGTTCCAATATCAATAGGAGTCAACTGAATATCATGTTTTGAGACTTCACCAATATAGTCTTCTACAAATATTTTATGATAAACATCCCAACCAGAAGATTTTAATAAAGAAACATAATTTTCCCAACCTTTACCTAAAAACGTTAGAGTGTAACTTCTTATAAAATCATTAATCTCCTTATTGTCTTTATCACATAATAAAGTGATGATTTTATGGATATCAGTCCTCATATAGATATTATTTTGTCCTGCTATCAACACTCTTATAGGCTTATTAAACTTTCTTTGTGCCAAGGCTTCTAAACTCATTTTTTTACTTATCTCGTAATGAGGATGTCTTATAAAAAAGGCGTTTACTTTTGGAGCATGGTCTACTAGAAAGTTTCTGTCACCCTCACCTACTAGATGATACTTAATATTTGTGATAGGATAATTCTTCTCCAGCCTCAAAAATTTCTTAAAATTTATATAAGTCTTTACCTTCTGAAATATGCTTAACTTAACATCTGAATGGAGAAGTCTATAATAATAAAGAGACGTACAATCTACTGTTGTATGAACCTTTGGTATATCTGGAAATTTGTCTGAAACATTTGACATCTCCTCACCATATATCCATAATGCATCAGGACTTTTTGCCTTTATTTCATCAATATACTTCTTTGAAAGTTTTAAATAATAGTGTATTGGGTATTTAAGAAATAAACGTAAGAACAATATATGCAAAGACATCATTATTCTAAACCAGCGTGGTATCGACATTACATGAATACGTACATTCAAGCTAGTCTCAGAGTCCTTAATCTTATCATAAGGCAAATTATTAAGATTGAAAGAATAGATATCTATTTCAATATTATCCTCCTCACACAAATTAAGTTCCTTTTTTACCCACAAAGAGTTCCGATGAAGCATCATATGATACGGAAGAGCAGAAGTACCATTATAGTTCTCCTTATAGGGGGTCATATTTGAGATAAAAGCAATCTTCATAAAATAAAAAATCTTCAGACAAGATATAGTTATATATATTATTTAATTTGACGGAATTCTTAAAATAGGCCTTATAAATTTATCATCACTATATCGCTCATCATATTCAAACATCTCATATATCCATGACTCACCACTAGGAACTCCATCTGTTAAGAACGTCTTATACGGTGTAAGGTTAAAAGCCCATGAATACGTAATTCTAATATATAAAAGTATTGATAAAAGCATGACAACTGGCTTATTAAAAGCAAAGAGTCGACTTTGTGAGGCAAGAGTCGTTAGAGTATAGATTAGACCAAAGAAAAAATACCATCCAAAACGACCTCCTTGTCCAAACCGTATAAACACCAATAAAATACCACAGAAAATAATGGAAAGATTTAAAAAGGTGAGATCCTTCTTATGCTTGTTATCAAAGAATTCATAATTTTTAAAGAAAAGCCAAATAAAGAAAATAGCTTCTATTATATATTCGATTCTGAAACCACCCATATCATCTTGATACTTACCAGTTCTTTCAGCCATTCCTTGTGTATCTCCAGCACTAGCAATTAGTATTGTTGGAATAGGACTCATCCCAACAAGAAGACACAACATTAGAAAATATAAGATAGTTTTCTTTGAATATTTCTTTATGGGAATAAAATAAGCTACAGCAAACACTAATGCAGAATTATGAAACGAGTATGCTAAAGCTACTATAAGGAAAAATTTAATAGCTTTTCTTTCATATAAATACTTAATTCCCTGCCACGCAATACCAACAGCTAGTGCCTGCCGCATATAAGTAATTGAAAAATAAAAGAATAACCCTAGAAATATGATAGAAGCTAAAGGATAATCACTAATATATTTTCTGAAAGCTTTATAATATAGGAAATACATTAATAACGAACTAAACAAGATAAAGATATAACGATTAGCCGTCAACTGAGATACAAGAATTTCCCATAAAAAATAACCGTATTCACGACCATTTACAAGAAATAATAACCTAGAATAATCCCTACCAGAATCCGTAGCATCAGCTATAGAATCAAACATTTCTCCATAGATGTATCTATCATAGCCACCAATCATGTCTCCTAAGCCAATAAATAAGGCGCAATACAGAAAAAATACACCTAATAGCAATGGGGAGTTACTTTTATTTGTCTCATGTGCTAATACATAATACACAAAAGCTACTATTAATATAAGAAAATACACAAACATACTTTATTTCAGAAATCTGTTTTTTTAATTATATAATTTAAGAAATTCCACGTACAAATTCTTATCTGGTCTATTAAAACACATATTAGAAAAACAACAACCATAAAAAAGAAAAGTACAAACACAAGAGACAAGTTAGAATACTGGCTCCCTATTCTACTTACTATATCTCGAAAAAAGGGGAATATATATGGATTGAAATGAATAATATAAACTGAAAAACTTGATTTAGCAATTATATTTATATATTTATTTTGAAAACTGAGCTTAGTAAAAGACAGCAATAAAGATATAGAAGATATTATCACTAAAGGGTTATCATAACGTAACATTCGTACTGCACTATCGAAAAAATAGATTCCGATAGAAGCAAATATCGAAATAACTGTCGAAATTATCACATAAAGTTTAAAACTATTATTATATAAAAAGGGTATAGGATATAATTTTATATACCTAGCAGTTAGATACAATCCACAAAAGAAGACAATACTATAGCCCTCAAAATAATTTGTAAATCCCGAAAGCCAACAATAATAACATTGAAAACTATAAAAACTTATTAATAACCACCTAAACTGCTCTTTGCTTGCTTGTTCCACATAAGTATTTAATACAGGTGTCAATATATACAAACCTAAGTATGCCATAACAAACCAGTATTCACCGGTTAATCCTAGGCTATTTTTTAAACCTTGAAAATCAAATATTGTTATACCAGTAACTATTTCCAGAAAGTAAACAGCCCATATTAAGAATAAAAATTGAAAAATAAAAGCACTTCCACCTTTTAAAGATGCCTTAATACCAAACCAACCTGAGATAAGCACAAAGATATTAACTCCTACTACAGAAAAACCTTGAATAAGAATTCTTAGAAAAGAAGACAAAAAATCTGAAGAAAACAAATCTTTATCTGGGGAACCAACAATCATCCCGACATGCCCAACAAGAACAAAGAACATTGATAAAATTCTAAGTAATTCTATATTGGACTGCCTATTACTTATTATTTTTGCAACCATATATAAGTGAAAGAGTTACAGATACTATATGCAAAATGATTAAATCTACACAACTTTAAACGAAAAGCTAATTTATCATAAACTCAAAATTTAAAAACATCCTTGCGAAAATATTTTTCTTTATCGAATCAAATTCTCCCTTAATTGGATATAATTGATTTTTCTTCAACTCTTCTATAATAACAGAATTGATACCAAGCTTTCCCCATTCTTTTTTGTTTTTATATAAAGAGTATACCAAACCAAATAGCACATTCTGGCTTCGATTAAATATTACACTATATAACTGAGGATTTATATCTTTGAACGATAAAGCTAACCTACGGAAAGAATTTATAATATAAATATCATCCTTAATGTATTTTATCTTCTTCTCTGGTACCATAGACTTGCTAGTAGAATTTGGATGATATATATACAGATAAGGAGTTATATCGCTAAACACAACATTCGTTGCACACGGCATAAGTCTATATGTCAACTCAACATCTTGATGTGTAATTCCCTTCACAAAAAATATATTATTATCAATAAATAATTGCTTCTTTGTAATTAAAGCACAGATTGAAGAAGGATTATAACCAAAAAGAATTACCTCTATACTTTTATCTCTACCAGCAAGTAAATGATAAGGTAATGCACTCGTACCACGGATATTTTCCGCAGCAGGCATCATCACAGAAATTCCAATTACCTTCACACTCTTTGATACTTTTTAAGCTTTACCTCCAATATAAAATAAGCGTATTACTATAAAAATATTATATAGGCTTACAATATAATACGATGATTTCTTAGTGTTTAATAAAACGAAAACAACTATATTCGTATCTTATAATATATCCATGCACATAAATAAGTAATAGGATTCATATATTTTTTTAAAATATACAAATGACTTTTCATGCCATATTTATATCTCGCAGTATTACCTGAACTTTCTCCTTCAAGATGAACTATTTGTGGTGAGTTTATAAGCATTCTTCTATAGCCTTTCTTCATCATACGATACTGAAGTTCTCCTTCTTCACCATATAGAAATATATTTTCATCAAACATCCCAGCCTCATCTATGGCTTGCCGAGGTATAAACATATCTGCACCACATATACACTCAACCTCCCGATTAGTGTAGTCTGGTTGATAATTATGTGGTTTGACTATCCTCTTTATAAAATCTTTTATTGTAAAAGCAGGAAAGTAAAAAAATGAGTCTCTATAGCTACCATCGTCACCTTGTAAATAACAACCATAAATAGTCTTTGGATTATGTAACTTTGCATACTTAAAGAACTCTCCTACTGCATTATTTAACAATAATGTATCTGAGTTTAACAAAAAGAAAAAATCACCATTTGCAACTTTCATACCTAAATTATTGCCATACCCGAAGCCTCCGTTTTTCTCAGAATAAATATATCTTATCCTACAATCAATTTCCAATTTTTCTTTTGAACCATCTGTAGAAGCATTATCTACAACAATTATCTCATAACTTATACCTTCCGTATGATCAATAATGCTCTGAATACAAGCAGAGGTTAAAGCATAAGTATTATAATTTACAATAATAACAGAAACATCCATAAAACAAATACATTACTTAAAAATATAAGCAATAAAAATAATCTAACTATCTAATTTACTATACAAGATCAAAAAATCTTATATAACCTACGGGAATATAGAAAAACAAAAAGTGCCTCTATACCCGATGAAAACATACTAATATAAGCAGTATACAACACAGAGTACCTTGTCAACCATAAAGATAAAGATAGATGAATTATAGAAACACCTACCGTTATAAACATTAACTCTTTTGTTTTCTTATAATAGAACAAGAAATTACAAAATTGTAAATACACACACTGAAAAAATGTACTTAAACACAGAGGTAATAAATATTCCACAGACTCATAATAGGTTGGGAATAATATAGGTATCAATATTCGACAAACTATATAAAGTATAGATGTGAAACCAGCATAAAATACTAAGAGAAGAATTGTCTGTTTTCTGAGACGATTTCGGATTGATAAATTCCCCTCTGAAAGACATTTATATATATAAACAGAGTTAGATTTATTAAAAGCAGCTCCTACAGAATAAATTATAAAAGAAAAATTTATTGCGAAACTAAATAGTCCAACAGACTTCGTCGTAAAAAAACTATTAATAATATAACGATCCATTCCCTGACGTAAAAAACCATTTATACTATGAGGGACTAATGGAATACCAAATAATAAAGTTTCTTTGTAAATAGCCTTTGTTGGTGATATACATCTTAAATACCCCTTACGTGATAGATTTATACAACCCCAAACTAAAAAAAAAGTAGAAGAAATTAAGTTTGCCTCTATACGCCCTAACCAATCTTGATTAAAGGAAATCACCAGTAATAGAGAAAATACAATATTGATTAGAGTTGATACTGTCGTTAAAATACCATACCTAAAAGTTTTCTCTTCTAACCTATATATATCTAATAACAAATTGTATACAACAGCTGCAGCACATAAATAAATACATATACCTTGTAAAAATGGCTCTATACTAGAAATTTTTAAAACAAAATCAGGGAAAAGAAGAAGAATAAAAGTCAAAATAGCAGATACAATTAATGTCGAACTTAAAACTACATTAATATACCTTGCTAAAGTTTCACGAGACACTTTAAAGTATTTGATACTTACAATACCTGAAGTACAAAGGCATATAACATATCCAACAACACCAACAGCTGTATAAAAAAGATTTAAATTACCATAAGAGGCTGGCAAAATATATCGCGATAATATTATAAGTAGAAAAAAATTTAATCCTTGGTTAAGAAAGGAGAAAAACGCAAAAATACCACCGCTTTGCACATTCTTATTATATAATAACCTTCGAATAATTTTACTCATTTATATTAATTTAATGCAAATAATAACTCCTGAAAACTTTTTTTATCATAAGAATCTATATAAGAGTCTTCTGTCCTATTAATTATTTTGACATGCATATACTCTGCAAAATCTCTTAGATACATATGACTAGTAAAAGTCACAAGTTGCGAACCAACAAAATCAATCAACTTTATAGGATTTCCGTCATAGTCACGCCAAACCTGTTCAGAGTTACCATAATAATGCCTATCAATCAAAATTACCTCATTATTTTGATTAACCCTAATATCACGCATCCAAGAATGCTCTACACCTAATAAATTTATTTCCTTGTAGCCACTTAATATTGCACTATAAATAGCCGCAATACTCACATTCGAGCAATTAGGGGAAACTACTCCCTTTTTGTATAACCACAGCTTTAGAGCCTTTGCTAATTTTGTTTCAGGTTCCCAACTGTTATTTGCATATCTGCAAACAGTTATATTTCGATTCTTCACTAACTTATTCTTCATTTCACTAGGAAAATTATAAGGAATAAATATTTGTATATCCCAATTAATACGTTGAATATTTTCCCAAAAGCATTTAATCTTATCAAGTTCTGGTTGTTTCCAAAAAATCATATCAACCATAACTAACATTTTAGGTTTTAACGTAAAAAATAAATCAGTATTAACACTCAAATTAACAGCACAAAAATCAAACTCATTGAACTCATTGATATGCTTCTCTATAAGAGAAAAACTGGGACCATTCCCTAACAAACATAATTTATTTTTTTTATCATGTAGTTTTATTTCATTTCTGAATTTTTGATACTGAATTTGATAAAACAACGGTCTACCCAAAAGGCTTAAATAGTCCGAGAAATATGCTATGAAAGCATGAACTATACTACGGATTTTTTGCAACATCTTTATTATGACAAAAAAAATAATTAAATTTGCGACATTAAAATTTTAGCAAGCAATAAATCTATTGGTCCATCAATATCTACAGAATCCTTAGCTTGCATAATATATGATAAACTCCTTGCGCCAAAAAAATGTTTCTGTTTTAAATAACTATCAGGCTTTGCTATAAAAATTGCTCCATTGGGAGAATAATCCTTATAGCCCTGCCTCCTATAATTAGAAAAATTTATATCGAAAAATTTTAAACTTTCATCTTCATCTATCGGATTAACAAGCACCTTTGCATGTTCTGATTCCTTCATAGAGACTAGAAAGTCAAAACGCTTAAATTTCTGTTCAAACTTCTCTACAGCTTCTATAATATGTTGCGCATTGCGCATAGGAGATGTAGGCTGGAGAAGAACAAAATAGTCATAGGTATCTAGAATCTTATTTTTTAAAATATCTTCTAAAACCATATATGTAGTAGAATTATCATTAGAGAGTTCCTCACCTCTCATAAGAACATCAGCACCATATTGGCGAGATATTTTTGCATAAAATTCCGAGTCTGTCGAAACTATAACTCTATCAAAAAGATTTGTGTTAACCGCAGCCTCAATAGAATAAGCTATAAGAGGCTTGCCACAAAGTTCTATAATATTTTTATCTTTCAGCCCTTTTGAACCAGAGCGTGCAGGAATAATCGCTAACCTTTTCATACCTATAGCCTTTATGATTTCAAAGGTTTAATATCATAAAAAACTTTATACTTTGAAACTCTTTCTTGAAGTATTTTCATTGTAGTTCTATAATACAACTCAGCTGAGTTCTCCTTATAATAAGGAGTATCTACAATTAAGTCATCTTTATGTTCTAATGTAAAATCAATAGCCTCTTTAATTTTATTTGCCTTACAAGGGACATCTAAAATACTTTTACTTTTTACACGTCCAGCCTGACGTTCACCTATATTAATAGTATAACTCCCAAGTGATGGAACTTCAATTATACCACTACTTGAGTTTCCAATTAAAGCTATTGCTTTTTTAACAAGATAATGATAAGCATCTGGATGTAAATTACTATAAAAAGAACAGGTATTGTTCTTATCACAAAACTCTTTTACTTTCCGAGTTATCTGATTTGCATGCGTATCAGCATTTGAACCTATAAAAACGAACTTATAGCTATTAACAAATGGTTCAACAGCTTTAAAAACTTCGTTTATTTGTTCTAAAGGAGAAACATCATTTAAAGTTTCTGGATGAAATAATACAACAAAAGAAACATCTTTACTAATAAGTTCAAGTGGAACATTTTTCATATCTATATTAAGGCAGTTTTCTGCACCTAACGCACCAAGATAATATACATTTTCAGGAGTTTCACCAAGTTGTATAACACGCATTTTATACTCAAGTGTACTTGTAAAATGCCATGTTGCCATTTTCGTTATAGAGTGACGTATAAATTCATCATAGTTCGCCATTGTTAATTCACCCCCATGCAAGTGCAATATTGGTATGCGATGCATCGCTGCAGCAATAGAAATACTATAAATTTCATAACGATCTCCCAATATTATCAATAAATCAGGTTTATTATTAGAGAAATAATCGCTAAAATCTTGTAAAGTTTTAGCCATAATGTGGCACGTATCATTTAGCGTCTCCATCTTAACCTCAACAAAATCCTTATAATCTATACGAAAACCATCTTCCACTATAATATCTATAGCATTTCCGAAATCTGCTGACAAAAGAGCTCCTGTTGCAAGTATATAAAAATCTACTTCAGGATTATTATTTAACTTAGCTATATAATTACGAACAATACCATAATCTGCCCGAGAACCTGTTGCAAACGCAACTTTATACCTTTCCATTTTATCTAAACTAAATTTCTATTAAATCATCCTCATCAAAATCCCGAACAGCAACACTTCCAAGTACGTTATACCATTCCATAGGACTAATTCCATTGCCTGGACGTTTACAAGTAATATTTTGTTCTGTAAAAAAGTCTCCTTTTTTTATTTTTTCACGAGCAACAATAGACTTTCTCGCAATATTAATATTCACTCTTTCAGATTCTGTAACTCTCTTTCCTCCTTTTCCAGCCATAATCTCAATACGACGAACGTTATGACACAATTCTCTAAGTTCTTCAGGAGTGGCAGAAGCTTTATGATCAGGGCCAGGAAGTTCCTTATCCAGTGTAAAATGTTTTTCTATAAGTACTATATTTTTCATACAAGCACCTACTGCAGCAACATATCCAACAGAATGGTCAGAAAAACCAATTTCAAAATTAGGAAACTCATTATGCAGGGTATCTATAGCACTAAGATTCACATCTATATCTGGAGTTGGATACTCTGTATTACAATGAAGAATCACTATATTTTTAGGATTTTCATATTTGCATAACACATCAACAGCTTTATGAACTTCGTTTATAGTGCACATTCCTGTTGATAAGATTATTTTCTTTTCATTTATTTTAAACTTTGCAATCCTCTCTAGGAATGGTAAATTTGTGACTTCTCCTGATGGAATTTTCCAAATATTCTGCCCACTCTTTTCCAAGAACTTAATAGAGTCCATATCAAAGGGGGTAGAGAATGTGTCTAATTCTAAACTTGTAGCATAATCACGTAATTCTAAAAAATCATCATAAGAAAGTTCTAGTTTACGAGTCATCTCCAATTGGCTTTCGCCAACTCCAGTCGTTTCTTTCTGATAATTAGCCTTAGGTGCATACTTTGAAATCAATTCTGACGCCTTAAAAGTTTGAAATTTAACAGCATCGACACCACATTTCTTTGCTTCATCAACCATACGCTTCGCCAACATTGGGTCACCGCAATGATTACAGCCTATTTCTGCTATAATATAAATATGCTTCATTTTTTAATTATATTTATGACTAGTAGATTTAATTTCCTTTGCTGGAATCCCCACTACAACAGTATGTTCTTTAACATCTCTAATAACTACCGCACCAGACCCAACTAAAGCCCATTCACCTATTGTAATTTGCCCATTGATTACAGAACCAGACCCTATAAAGCTACCATTATCACAAATAACATCTCCATTTAATGTTGAATTTGTTGATAGATTTACATGATTTTTTATACAACAACCATGTTCTACAAGAGCTCTAGTATTAATTACACAGTTATCTCCCACAGAGCTTCCATGATTGAGTATTGCTAATTTTCCAATAAAACACCCCTCACCAATAGTAGAAGCTGGAGAAATAAGAGCGGATTTATCAATTACATTTATAAGAGACAAATGATTTGCTTTTAACTTATCAAACCACTCCCTTCTTTTTGCATTATTACCAATTGCCACAAAATAGACATAAGATTCCGGAGTTTCAAGACAATCAATACTATTTCCTAAAACCGGATAACCTTGATGACATTCCCCTTTAGCCTTTATATCATCAATATACCCAACCATTTTAAAATTCATATAATCAACTGAGTCCAATACGGATTTTGCGTATCCACCTGCACCAACAATAATCAATTTTTTCATACAACAAATAGGAGATTATTTTATCAATGTAAAATAAATAATGAATTATTCATAATAACAAGTATAATTAACTTACATAATTATGAATAAAAACAAATATACTATACATAAATTTACAAGGATTATAATAAGAACACAGAAGATTATCAACTAATTTAGAGAAAATGAACTCCTCTCCCTACAAACAATGAATAGCTTGCAGGCTGACAACTATCACGGTCACTCCACATAAGAACGAATGGGCAAAAAATAAATAGACGTGGTACAGTAACAATCGTTAACTTAAACAATAAGACTGTGTTGGTCAATTCAGTAAATGCTTCGTTCGCAGAATCTTTCTGTTAATAGTTCTAATTTCCTTTGTTATGGGTACAAAATTAAATAAAAAAAATGAGAAAAGAAAGAATATTAATAGAATATTTGTTAGTATGCGATATAAAACATCCTCATCGCCCAACCCCTCTCGAACTAACAAGCAATGGAGAGACAGAATGAGTATACTTCACATAGACAGAATGACATAGAGACATATTCTTCAAGGACATATTGTAAGCGGAGACAGAATGACATAGAGACATATTCTTCAAGGACATATTGTAAGTGGAGACAGAATGACTCTAAGTCTGCAGTAAGAAACTTAAACAGGGTATAATTCCCTTTTAGGAAGCATAATGACGTACTTAATTCTCGACCACAAACTCAAGATTTAGTATGTCATTAAGAAATATGTCTTTATGTCATTCTGTCTAAACATGCATTCTGTATCTTTATATGTATGAAAAAGCCACAAGATATCAATGATTTGAAGAAAATTCACTATCTTTGCAACAGAATCAGTTATCCTAAAAAATGAAAAAGATTATATTGATTGCTGCCATCCTTTTAGGGGCATTGACAAACGGACAGGCTCAGGTAATAAACAAGAACGCCGCAAAACGTATTGGAGAAGTTGTTAAAGAAGGCTACCAAGACGTTAAAGGAGCCATTGTTCAAGATACCAAACCAACTGGTGAGCATACGGTATGGGATTTATATGCAGCCCCAAAAGTTGGATTAAACTTATCAAACCTCTTAGGTGTTGATAACAATTTTAAGTTGGGGGCAGTTGCTGGTGCCTACGTTGAAGTCTTCGTGGCTAAAAACCTTGCAATAGACGTTGAAATGCAATATAGCCACCAAGGAGGTTCTGGTATCTATCGTAATATCAACGCCACAGACGACTATGGAAACCCTATTATACAAAAATATGGTCCATACAATGTCAATTTACATTATATCAACACTAACTATATAGTACGTTGGTATCCTTGGGCAGATTTACCATGGAGTTTCACTACTGGAGTACACGCAGGATATGTTATCAGCGCACATGCTAAAGAGAAAAATGGTGAAGATATCAACCTCAAGAATCATATCCATAGTGGTGATGTCGCACTTCCTCTTGGTGTTAGTTACGAATGGAAGCAATGGCAGATAGAAGCACGTTACAACCTATACTTCAGAAAGTTAGCAAGAGACACTGAAGCAAAGGATTTATTAAAGAGTGCTCGCAACAGTATGTTGGAAGTAACACTTGGCTACAGAATACAGGTGCTCTGATGCCGTTTGAAGACAAGTGAGAAAACTCCTTTTCATCCCTTCTTTACTACTCTCTGCAGTTGCTTCTGCAGAAGAGTATGATTCTATAGCTATACCCAAAACAGGGGTAGAGATGCGTTATATCCCTGCCCAAACCTTATGTTTAGATAAGGAGCCACGTATTTGGACTAAGACGAAAGAAACGCATGCCATAGCTGCACAACTAAATATCACACCAACAGAGAATGATTTTGCACGCGATTATAATTATCCAACATTCTCTGTTGGCTTGCGTTATAACTTCAACCATGGGACAACGATGCATAAAGACTATCCATGGGGAGAAGCACAGCCAGTAGACTACACCAGTAAATTAGGCAACTTTCT
>ERZ773214.792-NODE-792-length-19666-cov-24.378767_pt1 | contig 19666 bp, 22 predicted proteins | sample MGYA00511238_ERZ773214 | MGnify/ENA primary metagenome ERZ773214 (study PRJEB29015, sample SAMEA2738157) | human oral metagenome | biome: human oral; feature: human-associated habitat; material: saliva | place: China | collected 2259 ... | reverse complement strand
TCTTTGCTTACATCCGTAAAGATGGCGATCGCCGTTTCCTAGTTGTGGCCAATTTGTCCAACCAGCAGCAAGAGTTTGCAGTAGAAGAGTCAGTTAAGTCTATCTTGATTGAAAATACCTCAGTAGAAGCAGTTTTGACTACACAGAACTTGGCTCCATGGGATGCCTTCTGTATCGAACTAGCTGATTAAACCCATAAACTCAAGTGTCCAAAGCTGCTTGAGTTTTTTTCTAAAATAAGTGTAAAAACTTTCAATTTTGGTTTTAAGGTAAAATAAAACGGTTGCAATTCGGGTGATGGTGGCATCCAGTATTGCTTTGTGATATAATGAAAATAAAATGTTTAATAGAGGTGTAAGGTGGGAAGACGTTTAAAAGAAAATAAAACGAGCAAGTTTCAACAAAGTTTCAATATTATTTTGTTGTTCATATATATAGTGCTCACTTGTTTTTTGCTGTTTTTAATATTCAGATATCATATCTTAGCCGTTAGTTATTTCAATCTTCTTCTAGCTGTTGTTATGGCGGTCATTGCACTAGTAGCTTTATTTTTAATATCAAATAGAAAAGCTAAGAAGTTTACTTTAATCATGCTCTTGCTATCTATTGTAGCCAGCTCACTAGCTTTGGTTGGAGTTCATCAGTTCGTTAGTTTGGCCAATCATTTAAATGCGACATCCAACTATTCTAGTTATTCTATCAGTGTTGCAGTCTTGGCAGATAGTGAAATTGGCAATGTGTCACAACTTTCCAGTGTGACAGCTCCAACTGGGACAGATTCTGAAAACATCCAAAAGTTGCTAGATGATATTAAAGCAACTCAGAGTAAAGACTTGTCTGTTGAAGAGAGCTCTTCATATCTTGCAGCTTATAAGAGTCTCTTGGCGGGAGACTCTAAGGCAATTGTCTTGAATAGTGTTTTTGAAAACCTGATTGAACAAGAATATCCAGACCACGCCAAGAAGATTAAAAAGATCTACACTAAGGAATTAACCAAGACTGTTGAAGCGCCTAAGGTTTCTCAAAACAAGGCCTTTAACCTTTACATTAGTGGGATTGATACTTATGGACCGATCAGCTCAGTGTCACGTTCGGATGTCAATATCATCATGACTGTCAATCAAGAGACTAAGAAAATTCTTTTGACAACGACTCCTCGTGATGCTTATGTGCCCATAGCTGATGGTGGAAATAATCAAAAGGATAAATTGACCCATGCAGGTATTTATGGTGTGGATGCATCAATCCATACTTTAGAAAATCTCTATGGTATTGACTTGAATTACTATGCACGACTTAATTTCACCTCCTTCTTGAAATTAATTGATTTGCTAGGTGGAGTAGATGTTTATAACGATCAAGAGTTTACATCGCTTCATGGCAAATATCATTTCCCTGTTGGGAATGTTCATCTAGACTCTGAACAAGCTCTGGGATTTGTACGAGAGCGTTATTCATTAGCAAACGGTGATGGTGATCGTGGGCGTAATCAACAGAAAGTCATTTCTGCTATTATTCAAAAACTAACTTCAACAGAAGCTTTGAAGAATTTTGATGGCATTATGCAAAGCTTGCAAGATTCAGTGCAAACAAATATGCCACCTGAAACAATGGTTAGCTTAGTGAACGCCCAACTAGCAAGTGGAGGGAAATATACTGTCATCACTCGAGATCTAAAGGGAACTGGTCGTATGGATCTTCCTTCCTATGCCATGCCTGACAGCAGTCTTTATATGCTAGAGGTAGATCCAAATAGCTTAGAGACACTCAAAACAGAAATTAAAGATATCATGGAAGGAAAATAAGATGATTGATATCCATTCACACATAGTTTTTGATGTAGATGATGGACCTAAGGATAAGGCAGAAAGTATAGCGCTTCTGAAGGAAGCTTATGCTCAAGGAGTTCGTACCATTGTTTCGACTTCCCATCGTCGAAAAGGGATGTTTGAAACACCAGAAGAGGACATATTAAGAAATTTTAAAGTTGTCAAGGAGTTGGCTAAAGAGGTTGCTCCTGATTTAACCATCTTGTATGGAGCAGAAATCTATTACAGCAGTGATGCCTTGAAAAAATTAGAGGATCAGCAGATTCCACAACTAAATGGCACCCGTTACGCCCTGATAGAGTTCAGTATGAACACTCCTTATCGTGAAATCCATAATGCATTAACCAATGTGCTCATGCTAGGAATAACTCCAGTAATAGCTCATATAGAGCGTTACGATGCTTTGGAAAATAACGAAAAAAGGGTTAAAGAGCTCATTAATATGGGTTGCTATACACAAGTCAATAGTTCAAGTATTCTTAAACCAAAATTGTTTGGTGATACTTATAAATTCATGAAAAAACGTGCTCGCTATTTCTTAGAGAGGGACTTGGTTCATATAGTTGCTAGTGATATGCATAATCTAGATGCTCGCCCTCCTTATATGAAGGAAGCCTACGAAATAGTGAGTAAAAAGTATGGCCAAGATAAGGCTCGGGAACTCTTTGTATTAAATCCCGAAAAAGTCATTAAAGATCAAATTATTTAGGAGTTATAATGAAAGAAAAAGATACTATTGAAATCAATGTTATTCAGTTGTTAAAGGCACTATGGAAAAAGAAACTGCTCATCCTTCTTGTAGCCGTCGTAGCAGGAGCTGCTGCATTTGCATATAGTAGTTTTGTTGTTAAACCTGAGTATAGAAGTACAACTCGGATCTATGTAGTTAATCGAAACCAAAGTGATAAAACAGGATTGACAAATCAAGATCTACAAGCAGGGGCGTCCCTGGTTAAGGACTATCGTGAAATCATTCTTTCCCAAGATGTCTTAGAGAAAGTAGTTGCTGATCTTAGCTTAAACATTAATGCGAAAATATTAGCTAAGAAGATTCAAGTAACGGTTCCTGCAGACACACGTATCGTATCTATTTCAGTTAGTGATCACAAACCTGACGAAGCAAGTCGGATTGCAAATGCACTTCGAGATGTTGCGGCGCAAAAGATTATTTCTGTAACCCGTGTTTCTGACGTAACTACCTTGGAGGAAGCACGTCCAGCTACTGGACCATCCTCACCAAATATTCGTCGCAATACCTTGATGGGGGTTGGAGCAGGGGCAGGAGTCGTAATTGTCCTCGTTCTACTAGTTGAGTTGCTCGATGATCGTGTCAAACGTCCAGAAGACATTGAAGATGTAATGAAAATCTCACTTCTTGGAGTCATTCCAGATATGGATAAATTAAAGTAAGGGAGAACTTATGGCGAAGTTAGAATTAACAAAACAAAAACTTGATTCTGCAAAAAAAGCAGAAGAATATTACAATGCTTTACGTACCAATATACAGTTGAGCGGAGATAACTTAAAGGTTATAACGATTTCCTCTGTTGAACCAAACGAAGGGAAATCGACAACTTCTACAAATATTGCTTTGGCTTTTGCGCGAGCAGGGTACAAGACACTTTTGATTGATGCTGATATCCGAAATTCAGTTATGTCTGGAGTATTCAAGTCCAGAGAACGAATCACAGGTTTAACTGATTATCTTGCTGGTACGCAAGACTTATCTCATGGTCTTTGTGAAACAAACATTGATAATTTATTTATGATCCAATCAGGGTCACCTTCTCCAAATCCAACAGCTCTTCTTCAAAGTACCAATTTTGAATTGATGATTGAAACACTACGAAAATATTTTGATTATATTATTGTTGATACAGCCCCAATCGGAGTTGTAATTGATGCAGCGATTATTGTTCAAAAATGTGATGCATCAATTTTGGTTACAGAAGCTGGCGGAACAAAAAGAAGAGATATTCAAAAAGCTAAGGTTCAGTTAGAACAAACAGGGATCCTATTTTTGGGTGTTGTTTTAAATAAATTTGATGTTAAACGAGAAAAATATGGATCTTATGGAACTTACGGTTCTTATGGTAAAAGAAAAAAATAAGATAGGGAGTTCAGTATGGAAGGAAGAGGCCTCTACAATATAACTCTGGCCCTCTTGCAGAGTATACTTGTTAGTTTATTAGCTTATGTACTGATTGCAATTTCAGAAACTGACATTGTTTTAAATACAGTATTTGTTCTGTTTTTTCTTCACTTTGTTGCCTTCTACATCAGTGGATACGGTAAGGATTTTTGTAAACGTGGTCAGTATGTGGAGTTAGTAGAAACAATTAAATATATTATCTTTTATGCTCTGCTGATTAGTTTTTCAAGTTTTTTCTTGAAAGAAAAGTTTGTAATTTCAAGGCGTGGGATGGTATACTTGCTTTCCTTGTACAGTGTCTTGAATTATCTACTCAGTTTCTTTGTGAAGAGATATTGGAGAATCTTCAAACATAATGTGAAGGGAAGTCGTAATATTTTATTGATTACGGCGATATCACGTACCGAAAAAGTATTGGATCGATTATTAACAGCTAATGATGTTCCGGGGAGAATCGTTGCAGTAAGCGTTTTAGACATGCCAGAGTTTACTCATGATAAGGTCGCTGTTGTGCCGAGGGAACAGTTGCTTTCTTATGCCACGCATGGAGTGGTGGATGAAGTTTTTGTCAATCTCCCAAGTGAGGACTATGATATCGAGACTGTTATTTCTCAGTTTGAAATAATGGGGATTGATGTAACAGTTAACTTAAATACTTTCGATAAAAGTTTAGGTCGAGATAAACAAATCCATGGGATGGCAGGTTTGAATGTGGTGACATTTTCTACAAACTTTTACAATCCTAGTCATATAATTGCCAAACGAATCCTTGATATTTGTGGAGCTATTGTTGGGTTGCTCCTTTGTGGAATTGCTAGTCTATTTTTGGTCCCCTTGATTCGTAAAGATGGTGGACCAGCTATTTTTGCTCAAACTCGTATCGGGAAAAATGGTCGACATTTTACCTTTTATAAATTTAGATCAATGTGTATTGATGCAGAAGACATCAAGGATCAATTGATGGAGCAAAACACCATGCAAGGTGGGATGTTTAAGATGGATAACGATCCTCGAGTGACCAAGATTGGACACTTTATTCGAAAGACAAGTTTGGATGAATTGCCACAATTTTGGAATGTTTTGATTGGTGATATGAGCTTAGTAGGAACTCGACCTCCAACGGTTGATGAATACGAAAAATACACACCTGAACAAAAACGTCGTCTAAGCTTTAAACCTGGTATTACAGGCTTGTGGCAAATTAGTGGTCGAAGTGGAATTACAAACTTCGATGAAGTCGTGAAACTGGATGTGGCTTATATCGATGATTGGACCATCTGGAAAGATTTTGAAATATTGCTAAAAACTGTAAAAGTTGTATTGATGAGAGATGGAGCAAAGTAGGAAATGAAAAAAGTAATAACTTATGGAACGTTTGATTTGTTGCACTATGGTCATATTAACCTTCTAAAAAGAGCTAAAGCTTTAGGAGATTATTTGGTGGTGGTGATTTCTTCCGATGAATTTAATTGGAATGAAAAACAAAAAAAATGTTATTTCACTTATGAGCAAAGAAAAACCCTTGTAGAAGCGGTCAGATATGTTGATTTAGTAATACCTGAAGAGTCTTGGGAACAAAAAGTTACAGATGTCCATGAATATCACATAGACACTTTTGTTATGGGAGATGATTGGAAAGGGAAATTTGACTTTTTGGAGAAGGAAGGAGTTGAAGTGGTTTACTTGCCACGGACTCCTGAAATTAGCACAACTGAAATTAAGAATTCATTGGCGACGAAAAAATATAAAAAATAAGGGCTTGGAATAAATATATGACAGAGGAATTAGAACAGTTACACAATTTAGAACTCTTGTTAGCTTCAGAAGTGTTAAGAATATGTGAAAAACATAATTTAAAAATTGTGATGTTAGCAGGGACTTTCTTAGGAGCTATACGTCATAATGGATTCATACCTTGGGATGATGATATGGATTTCGGTATGCCAAGAAAAGATTTCGAAAAATTTAAAGAACTATGTTCTTCAGAGTTAGATAGTGAAAAATATTTTTTGCAGACTGATCAAACAGATTTAAATTACCCATTTAATTTTATAAAACTGCGTCTCAATAATACACATGTTTCTGAAGAGTTTTCTCTAGATGCAAATGTTCATAGTGGAATTTATATTGATATTTTTCCAATTGATGATATCTGTCCTAAGTCATTTCAACGTTTTATTCAACTTAAAGGATTTTGGCTATTCCGCAATCTGTTATGGATAAAATGTGGATATGGAGACAATGATAGAAAAAAACGATTAACGTTTAAGTTGGTAAACATTGCTTCAAGTGCTTTTTCAATATCCTTTTTGAAAAAAATGAAACATAAATGTATCTTACTAGGGCAGAATAAAGTTGCTGATACAGTAGTAGTTAGTGATGGGAGTTATGGACTAAAGAAAGAGTCTTTTCCGAAAGGCTGGCTAGACGAAGTTGAAAAGTATTCATTTGATAATATAAAATTATGGGGGATGAAGAATTATGAAGCATACTTAAGGCATATGTATGGTGATTATATGCAACTCCCTCCAGAGAATAAACGGAATCATCACAAACGAATTAAAATAGATTTTGGCCCGTACGCAGAAAAATAGGAGAATTCAAAGCTTTGAGTAAAAAAGAGATAAAAATTTGTCTAGTAGGATCTAGTGGTGGACATTTAAATCATCTCTATTTATTGAAACCATTTTGGCAAGATAAAAATAGATTATGGGTTACTTTTGATAAAGAAGATGCTCGAAGCATTTTATCAAATGAAAAATGTTATTATTGTTATTTTCCAACCAATCGAAATATCAAAAATCTGATTAAAAATACTTTTCTTGCTGTAAGGATACTATATAAAGAAAGACCAGATGTCATCATTTCATCTGGGGCAGCGGTTGCAATACCGTTCTTTTATTTGGGGAAAATATTTGGTGCTAAAACGGTTTATATAGAAGTATTTGATCGTGTAGATAGTCCGACAATGACTGGTAAAATAGTATATCCTGTTACGGATAGATTTATTGTTCAATGGGAAGAAATGAAAAAAGTTTATCCTAAGGCAATCAATTTAGGAGGAATTTTCTAATGATTTTTGTAACTGTTGGCACGCATGAACAACAATTTAATAGACTAATAGAAGAGATTGATAAACTGAAAGAAGAAGAAATTATTACGTCGGATGTTTTTATCCAAGTTGGTTTTTCCGATTACCAACCTCAATACTGTGAATGGAAACAATTCCTTTCATATGATGAGATGAATAGTCTAATGAAAAAATCAGATACAATCATTACGCATGGTGGTCCCGCTACATTTATGAATGTTATTGCGAATGGTAAAAAACCAGTAGTCGTCCCAAGAAGAAAAAAATTTGGAGAACATGTGAATGACCACCAACTAGATTTTTGTAAGAGAATCATTCAAGAAGGATATGATTTGGTGGTTATAGAAGATATTAAAGAGATTAGAGAGCATTTGATACCTTCTAGTAGTAGTACAATTAAATCTAATAACGAACGCTTTGTAAAACAGTTTTCAAATTTGATTGCAGAATTAGTTGAGTAATAAAGATAAAGAGTATAAAAGGAGACGCTTAATGAAAATTTTGCATATTCCAACAGGAGGTTTGTTTTCTGATGGGATTGGAACATTTATATATTCGTACCTCGAGTACATGAATTTGAGTGAAATTGAAGTTACAATTCTAGCTACTAACAAACCGTTGTTAGAAGATAAAATGAAATTTAAAGCATTAGGTGTTCAAGTTGTAGAAATTGAAAGAAAAAAATCTTCAATATTGGCATATATGAGAGATTTCCTTAAACTCTTAAAAACAGAAAAATATGATATTGTACATGTTCACGGAAGTAGTGCTCTTATGTCAGTTGAGTTATTTATAGCAAAAATCATGGGAGTTCCTGTAAGAATAGCACATAGTCATAATACAACATGCAATCATATTCTATTAGATAGAATACTACGCCCTTTTTTTAACACGTTATATACTCAATCTTGGGCGTGTGGTGTAAAAGCTGGAGAATGGCTTTTTAATAACAAGCAGTTCAAAGTAATACATAATGCTAGAGATGTAGAAAAATATCGTTTTAATCCCAATGCTCGACAAATATTTCGAGATATGTATTCCTTAAAGGGAAATACGCTTGCATTGGGACATGTTGGTAGATTTAACATTCAAAAGAATCAACTCTTTCTCCTAGATTTAATGGATGAACTGAAATCTAAAAACAAAAATGTTAAATTATTCTTGGTCGGTGAAGGAGAAAAATTAGCTGACATTAAAAATGATGTAAAAGAACGAAAATTGGAAGATTCTATTGTTTTTTTGAATAGGTATTCAGATATGCAATCATTTGTTTCCGCTATGGATATAATGTTACTACCAAGTTTATACGAGGGTTTACCTCTAGTTGCTATTGAGTGGCAGATTAATGGAGTCCAATCATTTCTTTCAACAACAATTTCTGATGAGTGCATTTTTACAGACAGTATTCAGCAATTACCAATTGACAACGTAAATGCTTGGGTAAAGGCTATTGAAGACTTTTCATACATTAATAGAATTGAAAAATCTACACAAAATATTGATTTGACTCAAAAATCAAACTATGATATCAGAATTGAGGCTAAAAATTTAGAGAATATGTATAAAAAGTTGGTTGAGGAGTAATAGCAGGATGAAGATATCAATTGTATTATCCACCTTTAACGGTTCTAAATATATTATTGAACAGTTAGATACTCTAAGAAAACAAACACGACCTGCTGAGGAAGTTTTAATCAGTGACGATGCATCTACAGATGATACTGTTCAAATAATTGAAGATTATATTGCTAAATATGAGTTAGATAATTGGTTAATTAGAAAAAATAAAGCAAATCAAGGATGGAAGACTAATTTTGCGCGATTGTTAGAAGATGCAACAGGAGATATTATTTTTCTTTGTGATCAAGATGATATCTGGCATTTGGATAAAATCCAAAAAATGTCTGAAATTATGGAAAGTAATGAGAAAATTTTGTTGTTGGCTTCGAATTACACACCTTTCTATCTTGGTGAGGGAGTGCAAATTAAATTGGATAAAAGTGACTTGGATAATAGTAAGATAGTTTATCAACCAAATTTTTTAGATAATTTTTTTCATATTAGAAGGCCGGGTTGTGTATATGCAGTGAATAAAAAAATTATTCCATATTTTTTAAAAACTCGAAGTAATGAAGATGCACATGACGCTTTATTGTGGAGGCTAGCTTCGCTTCTAAATGGTCTTTATATTTATTCCTATTCTACTATCGATTTTAGGAGACACGATAATAATGCGACTGGAAGCAAGGAAAGAAGTTTTCAAAAGAGGAAAGAGCAAGTTGTTTATTATGATGATTTACTTCAGAGATTAGGTGAATTTTATGAACAATATGATCTATCACTTTCGAATGAACAAATTAGTATTTTGAACGACTACATTCTATGGGGTTCATATCGGAAAGAATTGTATGAGAAAAAAAAATTACTTATATTTTTTAAATTATTTAAATATCGTAAGTTGTATTGGTCGTTCAGGTCATATGTCACTGATTTTATAGTGCTATATATGAAGGAGTAATGCTAAAAATGTTAAAGATTATTAATGAATTTAAAGGAGCTAGTCGAAGTGAATCTGTCAAGAGTTAAAATTGATGTAAAATTGAATGAATTTCTTTTTGGATTAGCTTTTTATCCTTGGCTAATTGCATGGTTGTTTACTTCTACCTTCTATAAAGATCTCATACATCCTTATGGAATAATAAGAATTTGGGAATATGTAGGGTTATTCTTTCTATTACTTAAATTTATTACGGGTAAGTCAAGGGTGAAATCTCTAATCATTATCCCAATCGTACTCCTTATAGGTTTTATTGTAAGTCATGATAATGGTAATGCATCTTTTGTAGCATATACTTTAACTCTTGTATATTCATCGAGGGATATCCATTTTCGTAATTTAGTAAGAAATATAATGATCTGCCAAATTGCAGTTGTAGGATTAGTTGTGGGAAGTTCTATAGTAGGCATTATACCAAACGAACTCACTTTAACATATTCTGGAGGAGCAATCCGTTCACGGTATGGGCTAGGTTTTAGCTATACATCATTTACCCCGAACTATTTTCTTAGTATATTACTGGAATATGTATATTTAAAAGGTGAAAAATATTGGACCATAAAAGAATTGTTGGTTTGTGTTCTTCTAAATATAGTAATTTATAAGTACACAGATACTCGTCTGCCTTTTATTATGGTATTTGCACTTCTCTTGATTACATTTTTAAGAAAAATTGTATCAATCAATATAAATTTTAAATTTTTGAATTATATATTTACTCTCATCTATCCAATTATGGCATTTATAACTTATTGGTTGACAGTGAAATTTGATAGTAGAAATAGTTTATTGTCTTTAATAAATAATTTCTCAAGTCAAAGGTTAAGATTGGCTCAAGAAGGTTTAAGACTATACCCTCCCAGATTGTTTGGAACTCATATTCAATGGAACACTTCAATAAATTCTTATTTTTATGTAGATTCGTCGTATATTAACATGCTCATTAGTTATGGGATAGTAATCTTTGTTCTTACTGTGATAAGTTATTCGATTATAATGAAAAAAGTTATAATTAGTCAAGATAAGACCTTGTTAATAGTGTTGTTGTTTTGGTCATTAAGAGCATGTATTGATCCGCAATTATTTTTATTGTGGTTTAATCCGTTTTTGTTTTTAATCGCAAGAACGTTCTCAGATGAAAGAAAGGGAATTGGAGATGATATCACTTATATGTGTGTCAAATGATTATGAAAAGTTAGATACAATTCTTAAAGCATCTTTATCTAGACAGAAAAATGTGGAATATGAACTCATTATAGTGGATTCTAAAAAATACAAATTCAATTCTGCTGCTGAGGCCCTGAATTTTGGAGGCAAACAGGCAAAAGGTGATTATTTATTTTTTATTCATCATGATATTAGTTTTCAAGATGATTTTGAATTAGCAGAACTAGAATCTTATTGTAAAAAAAATTCATTTGGCGTAGCAGGAGTCGCAGGGGTAAAAAATATTGAGGGAAAAGTTGCCACTTTCTCAAATATCTTTCATGGGGAACAGAAAATAAAGGTGGCTAATAAATCTATTAGTACCCCTGTTGAAGTTGATATAATTGATGAATGTCTAATTATTGTTCCGAACAAAGTATTTAGTAAGAATCAATTTAGTGTAATCGGTCCGACCTGGCACTTATATGGAACAGATTTTGCATTACAAATGAAATTGCTTAATCTACCAGTATTAGTATTTCCAAGTGAATTATGGCATGTGTCTGATGGGAAATCTTTAAATCTTAATTATTTTGATGCCATACAATGGCTGATGAAAAGATATTCTAAAAAATATTCAGTAATCTACACATTTTTTGGAGTTTGGCCAAGCAATCCTATTCTATTGAAATTGAAATGTTTCTATAGAAAAATAAGGTTTTACATTAAAGGAGTATAATAGAAGTGAAGCTGTATGTTGCAACCCATAAATCTTATAATCAAGTTCAAGACGAAAACTTGTATTTTCCTATATTAGTTGGGGCAAATAAGAATGTCGGAGAAAATACTTATTTAAGAGATAACCAGGGAGATGATAATATTTCTGATAGAAATTTTACATTTTGTGAATTAACAGGCCTATATTGGATTTGGAAGAATTCCAAAGATGATATTGTTGGTTTATGTCACTATAGACGTTATTTTGGGAAAAACAAACATTTTTTCAAAGAGAGTTCAATTTTAACAAAAAAAGATATTCTAAGACAACTGAAGGATTATGATGTCATACTACCATCAAAGGGTGTGAATGAGTATAATGGTTATACCGCTCAAGAGTTTTTTAACAAGAACCATGACTATGAAGTTTGGGAGATGTGTCGACATATTATTTCAGAAAGTAATATAGACTACCTTGAAGCATTTGATTGGTTTGCGAAAGAAAAAACAGGATACTGTTACAACATGTTTATAATGTCTAGAGAGTTGATGGATGAATATTGTAGTTGGCTGTTTCCAATTCTTTTTGAATTGGATAAAAAGATTGATTATTCTAGATATGATAGTTACAATACTCGTATGGTAGGTTTTGTAGCTGAGCGTTTAATTAACGTATGGATACATAAGAAACGACTTAAAGTAAAAGAATTTCCAGTTTTTTCTACAGAAGAACCTAGTCTTTTGCAAAAAATTAAGAAGAAGTTTTTTAAAAAGTAACAGTTTATTTATTGAGATAGGTTGTTTAAAAAGGCTACTAGAAAGACTAATTTAAAAGAATGAAAATTTTAAAAAATTATTTTTATAACTTATCTTACCAGATCTTAGTAGTTGTTCTCCCGATAATTACTACACCCTATATAACTAGAATCTTTAATTCTCAAGAGCTAGGTGATTACGGCTATTATAGTTCGATAGTAACATACTTTATCTTGTTAGCTACTTTAGGAGTTGCTAACTATGGTACTAAAGTAATTTCAGGGAATCGTAATGAAATTAGTAAAAACTTTTGGGGGATATACTCCTTACAATTTAGTGCCACACTTCTTTCAATCTCTTTATACTCTGTTTTTTGTCTTTGCTTGCCTTTTATGCAGAATCCTGTAGCCTATATTTTGGGACTTAGTTTAGTTTCAAAGGGCTTAGATATTTCATGGCTTTTTCAAGGATTAGAAGATTTTAGAAAAATAACAGTAAGAAATATCACGGTAAAGTTAGTCGGTGTTACTTCTATCTTCCTATTTGTAAAATCAGAGAATGATATTTATATTTATGTTTTTCTATTAACAATATTTGAATTGTTAGGACAGTTAAGCATGTGGATTCCTGCTCGAGAATTTATTGGAAGACCACACTTTGATATAGAGTATGCGAAATGCCATTTGAAACCCATTATAATGCTGTTTCTCCCACAGATTGCGATTTCCTTATACGTTACTTTGGATAGAACGATGCTTGGTGCTTTAGCTTCTACTAAAGATGTAGGAATCTATGATCAAGCTCTAAAGTTGGTAAATATATTGCTAACTTTGGTAACGTCGTTAGGAAGTGTTATGCTACCGCGTGTTGCTGGACTTTTAGCTTCAGGTGATAAAAGAGCGGTTAATAAAATGCATGAAATATCTTTCCTTATTTATAATTTGGTCATTTTCCCAATTATGGCGGGGATGTTAATTGTGAATGATGACTTTGTTCAATTTTTCCTTGGACAAGATTTTCAAGATGCACGATATGCAATTGCCATCATGATCTTCCGTATGTTCTTCATCGGTTGGACTAATATAATGGGAATTCAGATACTGATACCTCATAACCGAAATAAAGAATTCATGATTTCAACAACGGCTCCTGCAATAATTAGTGTAGGCTTGAACTTGATATTTCTTCCTAAACTTGGTTATATCGGAGCAGCCATTGTCTCTGTTTTAACAGAGGCGCTAGTGTGGGCAATTCAATTGTACTTTACCCGCAGATACCTAAAAGAAGTTCCTATTATTGGATCTATGACAAAAATTGTTCTAGCATCAGCTATCATGTATGGCATTTTGCTAGGTTCAAAAACAGTTATACATTTTTCGCCAACTCTGAATGTTCTAGCCTTTGCAGTGCTCGGCGGAATCATTTATCTTTTTGCAATTCTATCTCTGAAAGTGGTAGATGTAAAAGAATTAAAACAAATCATTGGGAAAAAATAGAATGCATAAAACTCGGAATATTAATTTAGATTTAATAAAAGTGCTTGCATGTATTGGAGTTGTTCTACTTCATACAACAATGATTGGATTTAAAGACACAGGTTCTTGGAATCTTTTGGCGTATTTATATTACTTAGGTACCTACTCTATACCTCTGTTTTTTATGGTCAATGGTTATTTATTGTTAGGAAAGAGGAATATAACCTATTCCTACATACTGGAGAAAGTAAAATGGATTCTAATTACAGTGTCGTCATGGAATACTATTGTTTGGTTGCTTAAACGAGATTTTGCAGTTAATCCTGTCAAAAAAATTATTGGTTCGATGGTGCAAAAAGGTTATTTCTTTCAGTTTTGGTTTTTTGGTGCACTAATACTTATCTATTTATGTTTACCGATTTTAAAAAAATTTCTAAATTCAAAAAGAAGCTATTTATACATTTTATCTTTATTGATCTCTATTGGTTTAATTTTTGAGTTGACAAATATTATAATTCAAACGCCGTTACAGTCCTATGTTATACAAACCTTTAGGTTATGGACGTGGTTTTTCTACTACATTTTGGGAGGTTTGATAGCACAATTTGATAAAGAGTTTATAAAAAATGGTTTTAAGAGATGGATGAAAATAGTTGCAGTACTGTTGCTGTTGATTACCCCAGTAATACTATTTTTCTTAGCTAAAACCATTTACCATAATCTTTTTGCGGAATATTTTTATGATATTCTTTTTGTAAAAATTGTAAGTTTAGGAGTTTTCTTGACGATATTGACACTCTCTTTGAAAGAAAGCAAATATAAGTGGATTGTTTCCCTTTCTAATCAAACTATGGGGGTTTTCATAGTACACACTTATGTTATGAAGATGTGGGAAAAACTATTTGGTTTTAGTTTTGTAGGGTCATACTTACTATTTTCTATATTCACATTGTGTGTAAGCTTTATTGTTATTCGAATATTAATGAAAGTTCCTTATCTTAATCGAATCGTTAAATTATAAAAAGGAGAAAAAATGTACGACTATCTTATCGTTGGTGCAGGTTTGTCAGGAGCAATCTTCACACACGAAGCTACAAAACGTGGCAAAAAAGTAAAAGTGATTGACAAGCGGGATCACATTGGTGGAAATATCTACTGTGAAAATGTTGAGGGGATCAATGTTCACAAGTATGGTGCCCACATTTTCCATACTTCCAACAAAAAAGTGTGGGACTATGTGAACCAATTCGCTGAATTCAATAATTATATCAACTCACCAGTGGCTAACTACAAGGGGAGCCTTTACAATCTTCCTTTCAATATGAATACCTTCTACACTATGTGGGGCACTAAAACACCACAAGAAGTCAAGGACAAGATTGCCCAGCAAACGGCTGATATGAAAGATATTGAGCCCAAGAACTTGGAAGAACAAGCCATCAAGTTGATTGGTCCAGATATCTATGAAAAATTGATCAAGGGCTATACAGAAAAACAATGGGGACGTTCTGCAACAGACCTTCCGCCGTTTATTATCAAACGCCTCCCAGTGCGTTTGACCTTTGATAACAACTACTTTAATGACCGTTACCAAGGAATTCCAATCGGAGGCTATAACGTCATCATTGAAAATATGTTGGGGGATGTAGAGGTAGAACTAGGTGTTGATTTCTTCGCCAATCGTGAAGAGTTGGAAAAATCAGCTGAGAAAGTTGTATTTACAGGGATGATTGACCAGTACTTTGATTATAAACATGGGGAGTTGGAGTACCGCAGCCTTCGTTTTGAACACGAAGTCTTGGATGAGGAAAACCATCAAGGAAATGCAGTGGTCAACTATACAGAACGTGAGATTCCTTACACTCGTATCATTGAGCATAAGCACTTTGAATATGGTACACAACCGAAGACGGTTATTACTCGTGAGTATCCAGCTGACTGGGAACGTGGAGATGAACCATATTATCCGATCAACGATGAAAAGAACAATGCTATATTTGCCAAGTACCAAGAAGAAGCAACTAAAAATGACAAAGTTATCTTCTGTGGACGTCTAGCAGATTATAAATACTATGATATGCATGTTGTTATTGAACGTGTACTTAGTGTAGTAACGGATGAATTTGGTTACTGAGACAGCATTTTTAACAATTTGATTATTGTATAACAACAAAGAAAGGTACCCTACTATGAAAGGTATTATTCTCGCGGGTGGTTCGGGGACACGTTTATATCCTTTGACTCGAGCCGCATCAAAACAACTAATGCCGGTTTATGATAAACCGATGATTTACTATCCACTTTCAACATTGATGTTGGCTGGGATTAGGGATATTTTGATAATCTCAACTCCTCAAGATTTGCCTCGTTTTAAAGAGCTCCTTCAAGACGGATCTGAGTTTGGGATTAAACTTTCTTATGCAGAGCAACCAAGTCCAGATGGTTTGGCACAAGCCTTTGTCATTGGGGAAGAGTTTATTGGTGATGATAGCGTTGCTCTAATCTTAGGCGACAATATCTACCACGGTCCTGGGCTTTCTAAGATGCTACAAAAGGCAGCAAGTAAGGAGTCAGGTGCAACTGTTTTTGGCTACCATGTGAAGGATCCTGAACGTTTTGGTGTGGTTGAGTTTGACAAGGATATGAACGCTATTTCTATCGAAGAAAAGCCAGAACACCCTCGTTCAAACTATGCAGTTACAGGACTCTATTTTTACGATAATGATGTAGTAGAGATTGCCAAAAGTATTAAACCAAGTCCTCGTGGTGAATTGGAAATTACAGATGTAAACAAGGCTTATCTAGAACGTGGAGATTTATCAGTTGAATTGATGGGACGTGGCTTTGCTTGGTTGGATACTGGGACTCATGAAAGTTTACTAGAGGCTTCACAGTACATCGAAACAGTGCAACGGATGCAAAATGTTCAGGTTGCAAACTTGGAAGAAATTGCTTACCGCATGGGCTATATCAGTCGTGAAGATGTGTTGGCCTTAGCCCAACCACTTAAGAAAAATGAATACGGGCAGTATCTGCTCCGTTTGATTGGAGAAGCATAGATGACAGACAAGTTTTTCGGTAAGACTCTTGCAGCAAGCAAGGTTGAAGCTATTCCAGGTATGTTGGAGTTTGATATCCCCGTTCATGGAGATAATCGTGGCTGGTTTAAAGAAAATTTCCAAAAGGAAAAAATGCTCCCACTTGGATTTCCAGAGTCTTTCTTTGCAGAGGGAAAATTGCAAAACAATGTATCTTTCTCACGCAAAAATGTTCTCCGTGGTCTACACGCTGAACCTTGGGATAAGTACATCTCTGTAGCAGACGGAGGAAAAGTTCTGGGTTCTTGGGTTGATCTACGTGAAGGAGAAACCTTCGGAAATACCTATCAGACAGTTATTGATGCTAGCAAGGGAATTTTTGTTCCTCGAGGCGTGGCTAATGGCTTCCAAGTCTTATCAGATACAGTTTCTTATAGTTATCTGGTCAATGATTACTGGGCTCTCGAACTCAAACCCAAGTATGCTTTCGTAAACTACGCTGATCCGAGCCTCGGTATTGAATGGGAAAATCTTGCAGAAGCAGAGGTTTCAGAAGCAGATAAAAATCATCCACTACTTAAGGATGTAAAACCTTTGAAAAAAGAAGATTTGTAAAAAGGAAAGAATATGACTGAATACAAAAAAATTATTGTCACAGGTGGAGCAGGCTTTATCGGTTCTAATTTTGTCCACTATATTTACAAGTACTTTCCAGATGTTCACGTGACAGTGTTGGACAAATTGACTTATGCTGGAAACCGCGCTAATATTGAGGAAATTTTAGGTGATCGTGTTGAATTAGTTGTTGGTGACATTGCTGATGCTGAGTTGGTAGACAAATTAGCAGCTAAAGCAGATGCGATCGTTCACTATGCGGCAGAAAGCCACAATGATAATTCACTCAATGATCCATCTCCATTTATCCACACTAACTTCATCGGAACCTATACTCTATTGGAAGCGGCCCGCAAATATGATATTCGCTTCCATCATGTGTCTACAGACGAAGTTTATGGGGATCTTCCTCTACGCGAAGATTTGCCAGGTCATGGTGAAGGTCCAGGTGAGAAATTTACTGCTGAAACCAAGTACAATCCGAGCTCACCATATTCATCAACTAAAGCAGCTTCAGACTTGATTGTGAAAGCTTGGGTACGATCGTTTGGTGTTAAGGCAACGATTTCTAACTGTTCAAATAACTACGGTCCATATCAACACATCGAAAAATTCATCCCACGTCAGATCACCAACATCCTAAGTGGAATTAAGCCAAAACTTTACGGTGAAGGAAAGAATGTTCGTGACTGGATTCACACCAATGACCATTCTTCAGGTGTTTGGACAATCTTGACAAAAGGGGAAATTGGTGAGACCTACTTGATTGGAGCTGATGGCGAGAAGAACAACAAGGAAGTTTTGGAACTAATCCTTAAGGAAATGGGGCAACCTGCGGATGCTTATGATCATGTGACTGACCGTGCAGGACACGACCTTCGCTATGCAATTGATGCAAGTAAGTTACGTGAAGAGTTGGGTTGGAAACCAGAATTTACAAACTTCGAAAAAGGTCTCAAAGAAACCATCCAATGGTATAAAGATAACCAAGAGTGGTGGCAAGGAGAAAAAGAATCTGTTGAAGCAAACTACGCTAAGACACAAGAGGTTCTTGAAAAATAAAAAGCAGAAACTTTCTGCTTTTTATTGCTATGCAGTAGGCTTGTTAATCAGCTGAAAGGAAGAAAAATGATTTTAATTACTGGGGCAAACGGCCAATTAGGAACTGAACTTCGTCATTTATTGGATGAGCGTAATGAAGAGTATGTCGCGGTTGATGTGGCTGAAATGGATATCACCAATGCAGAGAAGGTTGAGAAAGTTTTTGCTCAAGTGAAACCGACTTTAGTTTACCACTGTGCAGCTTACACAGCTGTTGATGCGGCAGAGGATGAGGGGAAAGAATTGGACTTTGCCATCAATGTTATAGGGACAGAAAATGTCGCAAAAGCATCCGAAAAGCATGGTGCAACTCTAGTCTACATCTCTACTGATTATGTGTTTGACGGTAAGAAACCAGTCGGACAAGAGTGGGAAGTTGATGATCAACCTGATCCTCAAACTGAATATGGTCGTACTAAGCGTATGGGAGAGGAGTTGGTAGAAAAACACGTTTCAAACTTCTATATTATCCGTACTGCCTGGGTGTTTGGGAATTATGGCAAAAACTTTGTTTTCACGATGCAAAATCTAGCTAAAACTCACCAGACTTTGACGGTTGTTAATGATCAACATGGTCGTCCAACCTGGACACGTACATTGGCTGAATTTATGACATATTTAGCTGATAATCGCAAGGAATTTGGTTATTATCATTTGTCGAATGATGCAAAAGAAGATACAACGTGGTATGACTTTGCAGTTGAAATTTTGAAAGATACAAATGTCGAAGTTAAGCCAGTAGATTCAAGTCAATTCCCCGCTAAAGCTAAACGTCCACTAAACTCAACGATGAGTCTAGCCAAAGCTAAAGCAACTGGATTTGTCATCCCAACTTGGCAGGATGCTTTGAAAGAATTTTATAAACAAGAAGTAAAATAAGAAGCTAGTTTCTAGCTTCTTTTTTCTTTTTTGGGAAGATAAAAATAAACGATAATATCATGCAAGAAGGGGAGCGTATAGCCTAGTGTATTTTGATATCTCCCTTGCCTTAAAAATGAATAGGAAAATAATTGCAAATGGATAAATAAGTTTTGGAAAATATAGGAATTTTCATAGCCATTTTTCAGCTTTTCTGACATTTTTACACTGTTTTTCATAGAAAAATAGCATAAAAATCTAGTTATCCGCATAAAAACTGGACTTATCACACTTTATCAAGGTCAAAACCACTCAATTTACTACTAATTTA
>ERZ773214.786-NODE-786-length-19771-cov-14.226060_pt1 | contig 19771 bp, 16 predicted proteins | sample MGYA00511238_ERZ773214 | MGnify/ENA primary metagenome ERZ773214 (study PRJEB29015, sample SAMEA2738157) | human oral metagenome | biome: human oral; feature: human-associated habitat; material: saliva | place: China | collected 2259 ... | reverse complement strand
CCGTCGTCGCAACCCCCGCGGCCGCGACTGGCAGCGCCTACGTGACCCCGATCGTGCGCAAGCTTGCCCGTGACCTCGGCGTTGACCTGGCGACAGTGTCGGGAACCGGTGTCGGCGGACGCGTACGCCGCGAGGACGTCGAGGCAGCCGCCGCAGCTGCTCGTGCCGCGGCTGCTACACCCGCCCCGACCGCGCCTACAACTGCTGCCCCGAGAGTTCAGACAGTCCGTGAACCCTCGCCGCTGCGTGGCACGACCGAAAAGATGTCGCGTCTGCGTCAGACGATCGCCCGCCGCATGGTGGAATCGTTGCAGACGGCCGCCCAACTGACCACCATCATCGAGGTTGACGTCACTAAGGTTGTCGCACTTCGAGCCCGCTCGAAAGACGCGTTCCTGACCACGCACGGCACGAACCTGACGTTCCTGCCCTTCTTCGTGAAGGCAGCAACGGAAGCTCTGGCCTACCACCCAAAGATCAACGCGACCATCAACGACAAGGAAGTTACGTACTTCGATCACGAGCACGTCGGCATCGCTGTTGACACGCCGCGCGGCCTACTCGTGCCCGTCATAAAGAATGCGGGCGAGAAGGACATCCCGGGTATCGCCACGTCCATCAATGACCTGGCCGCACGCACGCGCGACGCCAAGATCGGTCCCGACGAACTGTCCGGCTCGACCTTTACGGTGACGAACACCGGTTCCGGCGGCGCACTCTTCGACACGCCCGTCCTGAACATGCCGGAAACCGCGATTATGGGCGTCGGCACGATCGTCAAGCGTCCCGTTGTCATGAAGGGTGACGACGGCGCTGATGTCATTGCGATTCGTTCAATGGTCTACCTGTCACTGTCCTATGACCATCGCCTGGTCGACGGCGCGGACGCCTCCCGTTTCCTCATGGATGTCAAGAAGCGTCTCGAGGCTGGCGCGTTCGAGGCCGATCTGGCTCTCTGATTGACTCACACGCATCGTGATGGGGTGGGTCCAGTTGACCCACCCCATCAGTGCATCCAGTGGGTGCAGAAGAGCAACCAATCGTCGCGTGCTCGACAGTCCACCTCTTCGGCGGCTTGCGCGCCTCGCTGCGTCTAGCTCTCCTGGCCCGATTCGGATTCTCCCTGCGCCGAAGGCGTCGCGAGCGAGGCTGCAACGACCTTGCCGGACACGGGATCAACCCTCAAGACAAGCTCACTCGACGTGGGCGCACCGTGGTCGTCGCACACGTCCGCCTTGCAGGTCTGGGAGGTGGAGACCACGAGTGTAGCGTTTACGTCCACGCTGCCAGCTTCGCAGGACACGACCCGCACGTCTTCGACAGCGGAAGACAGGGCGAGAACCTGCACGTCCTCGGCTTGCATCGCTTCGATACGCTTCGTGTCTTGTTCGAGGAGTTCGCCGCCCAGAACGGCTTCGAGTGCTGATGCATCCCCGGTAATGACGGCCTGGTCACGCGTCGCGATGGCATGATTCAGCAGATCTTCCACGTGGGTCGCATTGCATAGATCGACCGTCGGCTCGGGGATTATATGACTACTCTGCGCACTGGGAGGCACCGCCGGTGCCCGCATGCTTGACCACCTCCAGTAGCCGAGGGTAGATGCGAGGAGGACAAGAACGGCGACGCCCGCCAGGAGTGCTCGGGAGCGCCACGCGCGACGGGGTAACTCCTCGCATGGTCCGTCAGTCGCACACCCATGGATAGGTCGCTCCGATCCCGATTCGTCGTCAATGATCGTGTCCTCACGCAAAGCAGCCGCGCGCAGATCGGCGATGACCTGTTGTGGATCGGCAGGTTCGCGAGAGATGACATGTTCATTAGGGTCGTCAACCGTTGGTGTGCGCGAACCCGTTGGCACCGAGGCCTCGTCGAGCCCCAGCTCAGCCAGGGCTTCGTCCATCTGGAGAAGCGAGGCTATTCGACGCAAGCACTGCAGGTCCCCCGTCATCCCAGTGGTGTCGAGGCTCCACCCGGGAGTTCCTTGTCCCTCTTCAATCTCATCAATGAGATCGATGATGACCGCCCTGCCTTGCGGAGTGACCATGATATTGGCGGGTGTCAGGTCCCCGTGAACAATACCGACGCGGTGTAGTGCGCTCAGGCCCGCTGATATGCCTTCGATGATCTGGCGGCGGGTAGCTTTAGGGCGCAGGTCGGCCGATCCTATTTCAACATCGAGGGGACGCCCGTAGACGAAGTCCTGGACGATTCCCCAACGACCGTCGTCGGAGCGCACGACATCACGTAAGGCAACCACGTGGCGTGAGGTGAGCGATGCCCACGCCTTCCAGCGCTCTAAGGAACGCTCACCATCGCTTGATGATCGCAGTGCAAAAAGTGCTTCCCCGGCGCTCGATTGAGTCCTCCACAGGGGACCTCGCGCACCGATGTGGAACACCTGACCGAGCTGGTATCCGCCGATATTCATGGTCATATTGTCCAAACTCATACAATGTGATGCAACTCATTTCACATAGTGCCCAGTCGGATGCATGGACGTTCTCTGGGTGTATACACGTAGAATAGTGACGCTATGAGTGAAAAGAATCCCCCCGCCAAGAGACGCTTCTATCAGAACGTCCTTGACGCGTATCGACTGACCGCACGCACGTATCCGGCACTGCCCTGGATCCTCCTAGGCACAGCCGCGCTCGTCATCGCCCTGTTTGTCCTGGTGGCATTCCTGACGAACACCTCCTGGATTGGCTGGCTCATCATCGGCATCCTGGGGTCCATCACCGCAGCACTCGCCATCCTGAGTTTCCTGGCTCGCCGTGCACTCTTTGCCCAGGTCGAGGAGACGGCGGGCGCCGTCAAAGTGGCACTCTCACAGATCCAGCGTGGTTGGATCATCCCCGAACAGCCCGTTGCAGTTACGCGCGAACAAGACCTCGTGTGGCGCATCGTCGGTCGTCCCGGCATCGTTCTTATCTCTGAGGGTTCGGCTTCCCACGTGCGTCCACTCCTGTCCACTGAGGCTAAGCGCGTCACTAAAATCATGCGTAACGTTCCCGTCCACCAGATTCAGGTGGGTCGCGAGGAGGGGCAGGTTGCTCTGAAGGATCTGCGAAGTGAACTGCGTAAGTTGAAGAATGTTCTCACTGCCGAGGAGGTTCCCCAGGTATCTGCGCGCATCAACGCACTGCGTTCGAACGAGCCACCTATTCCAAAGGGAATCGATCCGCTTCGCGCGCGAGCCTCGAGGAGAGCATTGCGCGGGCACTGAGTCACATAGTCAAGTGGGCGAGCACATCGTGCTCGCCCACTTGTGCATCCAGGATATGAGACCCCCTCGACATGCATAGTATGCATCTGTTTGCATATTCATTATCGACAAGGACCCGCAATACAGATACCGAGGAACATAACCATGCACACGACGAAGATTTTCGCAGCCATGACAGCCGCTACCGCAGCGATCACACTGACCGCTTGTACCGACCCAGCGACAAACACGACGAACAGCGCACAGAGTCATTCCACCGATTCGACCTCCACATCCTCCTACGATATTTCTTCGATCCCCACGGTCGACGAAATCGCCGCAATGGTTCCCGAGGACATTAAGAAGCGGGACACATTGCGCAACGGTGCCTCAACAGGATATGCACCGGCCGAATACATGGCCTCCGACGGACAGACTCCAATCGGCTACGACGTGGACATCAACCAAGCGCTCGCCAAGGTCATGGGTCTGAAGGAGGGAACAACGAAGCACTCCGAGTTCCCGACGATCATCCCCGCACTGGGCACCAAGTTTGATGTCGGCATCTCCTCCTTCACCATCACCCCCGAACGCGAGCAGCAGGTCAACATGGTCTCCTACCTCAATGTCGGATCGGCATGGGGTGTTGCACAAGGAAACCCCAAGAATTTCGACACGTCAAATCCCTGCGGCACGACGATCGCCGTCCAGACTGGCACCGCGCAGGAAACATACGCTGAGGAATTGTCGACCCAGTGCGTCGCCGACGGCAAGGAGAAGATCAGCGTCATGCCGCACGAGCTGCAGACAGATATTGCTACGAAGATCATCAGTGGACAGTATGACGCGACCTTGGCCGATTCCACCGTCATCGGCTATACGAGCGCCCAGTCTGAGGGCAAGATCGTCCAACTCGGAGAGACTTTCGAATCTGCGCCCCAGGGTGTCGCGATCAACAAGGACGACGAGGAACTCACCCAGGCAATCCAGGCTGCCATGCAATACCTCATGGATAACGGCTACCTGGCGGACATCTTGGCGTCCTACGGCGCACAGGATGCCGCGCTGACCACGGCTGAACTCAACCCAACGGTTAACTAATCACGTGACACTCAACGCATAATATGCACTCATGTGCATATCGGCGCATAATGGAAGCAATGCAGGGGCACAACGTCCCACCCCATCGGAAGGCACATCATGACCATCACGAAGGCACACGTCCTCATCGCTCTCGCAACCGCAGCCGCACTCCCCCTGGCAGCGTGCGCGGACCCGAACACGTCGTCCAACGGATCGACCACCGGGGCCAACGCGACTGACGCAAGCGCGGCCACGACCTCGTACGACGTCTCGTCGATCCCAACGGTCGACGAGATCGCTGCCCTGGTGCCCGATGAGGTCAAGACGCGAGGCACCCTGCGCAACGGAGCCTCGGCGGACTACGCGCCCGCAGAATTCCTCGGAGATGACTCCCAGACTCCCCAGGGCTACGACGTGGACATTAACCGCGCTCTCGCCAAAGTCATGGGCCTGAAGGAGGGGACCACCAGCCACGCTGAATTCCCGACGATCATCCCGGCCTTGGGCACCAAGTTTGATGTCGGCATCTCCTCCTTCACGATCACCTCCGAGCGCGAGGAGCAGGCCAACCTGATCTCCTACGTCGAGGTCGGCTCTGCCTACGGCGTCGCCAAGGGAAACCCCAAGAACTTTGACCCCGCCAACCCATGCGGCACGACCATCGGCGTCCAGACCGGCACCGCGCAGGAAGACTACGCAACCGAATTGTCCGAAAAGTGCGTGGCCAGCGGTTTGGACAAAATCACGATCATGCCGCACGACCTGCAAACAGACATCACCACCAAGGTGATCGGCGGCCAGTACGACGCGACCTTCGCCGACTCCACCGTCATCGGGTACACGGCGACACTATCGAATGGCCAGATCGAGCAGGTCGGCGACGTCGTCGAGTCCGCGCCCCAGGGCGTGGCCGTCAACAAGAACGACGCGCAGCTGAGCGAAGCCGTCCAGAAAGCCATGCAGTACCTAATGGACAATGGCTACCTGGCCGACATCCTCGACACCTACGGCGCGAAGGAAGCCGCCCTGACGACGGCGGAACTCAATCCCGCAACCACCGACTGAGGCACTCATGGCACACATCAAAGACGGCGTCGAACTACTCGACGCTAAACCCGTCCCCCGGCCGGGGAGGTGGGTGAGCGCGTTCGTTGTCGCGGTCTTCGCGGCAATGGCCATCCATGCACTGATGACGAATCCCAACTTCCAATGGAACGTTGTCTTCCAGTGGCTATTCTCCGTCTCGATCATGCAGGGCGTCGCCTTCACGATCATCCTGACGGTCCTCGCGATGACGGTCGGCACAGTCCTGGCGATCACGATGGCGATCATGCGCCAGTCGGTAAACCCGGTCCTGCGCTGGGTGGCGATGGCTTATATTTGGTTCTTCCGTGGGACGCCTATCTACACGCAGCTCATTTTCTGGTCGCTGCTGCCCACGCTCTACCCGTCACTGTCCATTGGGGTGCCGTTCCTCGGCTCGCTGCTGGGTTGGGAGGTCAGCTTCGACACGGCAACCTACTTTACGCCCTTCTGGATGGCCTTCCTAGGTCTGGGACTCAACGAGGGCGCATACCTGGCCGAGATTATGCGAGCGGGTCTGCTGAGCGTCTCGAAGGGACAGTGGGAGGCCGCGACGGCCTTGGGTATGCCGAGGGCGACGATCTTCCGCAGAATCATCCTGCCGCAGGCGATGCGCGTCATCGTCCCACCGATCGGCAACGAGACCATCTCGATGCTCAAGACCACCTCGCTGGTGTCGGCGATTCCCTTCACGCTTGAACTCACCTTCATCGCGCGTCAACGCGGCCAGGCGACTTTTGCGCCGGTCCCGCTCCTCATTGCGGCTGCGATTTGGTATCTGGTCATCACGAGCCTGCTGATGGTGATCCAGTCAATGATCGAGAAGCACTTCGGCAAGGGCTTCGAGCGCCGCGACAACGCCGGCGCGCAGGCGTCCACCGGCGAGGAAAGCTCGGATGAGGACGACAAGAAGACGAGCACGCACAAATTTTTGGATGTGACACCATGACGGACAAGGCTGTGGAGACGACGACCGATGCGACACCGATGGTGTCCGTGCGCGGAGTCCATAAGTTTTTCGGCGATTTGCACGTGCTACGCGGCGTTGACCTGGACATTGCCCAGGGCGAGGTCTGTGTCATTTTGGGTCCCTCGGGGTCGGGTAAATCGACCCTGTTGCGGTGCCTAAATATGCTGGAGGGTATCAGCGCGGGACGCGTATACATCGATGGCGAACTGTTGGGCTATCGAGAGTATGCGAACGGCGTGCTCTTTGAACGCCACGACAAGGAGATCGCCGCGCAGCGTTCCCGCATCGGCATGGTGTTTCAGCGCTTCAACCTGTTCCCGCACATGACAGCCCTGGAGAACGTGATGGAAGCTCCTGTCCAGGTGCTGAAGCGTTCGAAGAAGGAAGCTCGCGTTCAGGCCCTGGAGCTCCTTGATCGGGTGGGGCTGGCGGATCGCGCGGATCACTATCCTGCAGAACTCTCGGGCGGGCAGCAGCAGCGTGTGGCGATTGCCCGCGCGCTGGCGATGGAGCCGGAAATCATGCTCTTTGATGAGCCGACCTCCGCGCTTGACCCGGAGCTGGTGGGCGAGGTCCTGCAGGTCATGCAGGACTTGGCGGCGTCGGGCATGACCATGGCCGTCGTCACACACGAGATCGGTTTTGCCCGCGAGGTTGCCGATCAGGTTCTCTTTATGGACGGCGGAGTAATCGTTGAGGCGGGCGCTCCCGCGGACGTCATCGACAACCCCACGGAGGACCGCACGAAGGAGTTCTTCTCCAAGGTCCTGTGATTCAACTGACGAACGAGGCCGGGGCTGATGTTCTCCAGTCCCGGCCTCGTCGTGTGTGTCTTCGGGCAGTGTGGGCGCGACCGTCTCGTGCGGAGCGCGCGGGCGGGTGGCTCGCCCGGTCAGGTGAGGGTAACGAGGTCGAGGTAGCTGTCGTCCCAGAGGTCTTCGTCGGCGTCGGGCAGGAGGAGGACGCGCTGCGGGTTGAGCGCGGTGACGGCGCCGGGGTCGTGGGTGACGAGGATGACGGCGCCTTCGTAGTCGCGCAGGGCGGCGAGGATTTCTTCTCGTGAGGCGGGGTCGAGGTTGTTGGTGGGTTCGTCGAGCAACAGGACGTTGGCGCCGGAAACAACGAGGGTGGCCAGGGCGAGGCGCGTCTTTTCGCCGCCGGAGAGGACACAGACGGGCTTGTCGACGTCGTCTCCCTGGAAGAGAAATTGTCCGAGGATGTTGCGCACGTGCGTGTCGTCGAGCGTGGGGGCGGCGTCGGCCATGTTTTCGCGGATGGTTCGCGTGTCGTCGAGTGTTTCATGTTCCTGCGCGTAGTAGCCGATCTTGAGGCCGTGACCGGGGACGACCCGGCCGGAGTCGGGTTTTTCGATGCCGGACAGGAGGCGCAGCAGAGTGGTCTTTCCGGCGCCGTTGAGGCCGAGGACGACGACTTTGGATCCGCGGTCGATAGCCAGGTCGACGCCGGTGAAGACTTCGAGGGAGCCGTAGGACTTGGACAGGCCTTCGGCGGTGAGGGGAACGCGACCGGAGGGCGCGGGGTCGGGGAAGCGCAAGCGCGCGACCTTTTCCTGCACGATCTCCCCTCCCGCCTGGGCGAAGAGTTCTTCAGCGCGGCGCAGCATCTGCTGGGCGGCGACGGCCTTGGTGGCCTTGGCCCTCATCTTTTCGCCCTGGGCCTTGAGGTGCTCGGCCTTCTTCAGGGCGTTGGCACGTTCCTTGCGGCGGCGGCGCTCGTCTTCCTCGCGCGGCTTGAGGTAGGCGGCCCAGCCGAGATGGTAGATGTCGACGTGGGCGCGGTTGGCGTCCAGGTAAAACACCTGATTGACGGTGTCGCCCAGCAGCTTGACGTCGTGGGAGATGATCATGACGCCGCCGGGGAAGGTCTTGATCCAGTCGCGCAGCCACACGATGGAGTCGTGGTCGAGGTGGTTGGTGGGCTCGTCGAGGAGGAGGACGTCGGCGTTGGAGAAGAGCACGCGGGCGAGTTCGACGCGGCGACGCTGTCCACCCGAGAGAGTGTCCAGGGTCTGGTCGAGCACGCGATCTTCGAGGCCGAGGGAGTGAGCGATTTGTGCTGCCTCAGCGTTGGCGGCCCACCCGCCGGAGTTGGTGAACTGCTGGTCGAGTTTGACGTAGCGTTCCATGGCCCGCTGCTGGCGGGCGCCCTCGGTCGTGGACATCTCGTGCTCTGCCTTGCGGATACGCGCGATGATCGAGTCGATGCCGCGCACGGAGATGATGCGATCGCGCGCCTTCATATCAGGGTCGCCGACGTGCGTGTCCTGAGCGAGGTAGCCGATGGTGCCGTTGGACGTGATAGTACCGGTGTATTCGGCCGCTCCCCCGCGGTCGGCTTCGCCGGCGAGCAGGCGCATCGTCGTGGTTTTACCGGCACCGTTACGACCGACGAGGCCGATGCACATTCCTTTGTCAATACGGAAGCTGGCATGGTTAACGAGTTCGCGGGCACCGATTCGCAGCGAGAAATCCTGGACGTTGATCACGCTCCAAGAGTAGAGGGAGGCATCGCTGTGGGCGAATCAACCCGCCCCGTCGCACGCCTCGCGACGCCACATAGCGCGATTTACGGGCACAATGGGTGGTGCACATAACCATTCCGTTTTCTCATTGTGAGGACTTTTCACATGTCAGATAGCCCGGTCCCGTCTGGATCGGCGCGCCCCGCGCGCGCCCTCGACATCATTTCTGTCGCTTTCGTTGCACTGCTGCTCATTTCCAATATCGCCGCAACGAAGGCGTTTATGGTGGGTTCATCCACTTACTATTTGATTTTCGATGGGGGCGCTATCCTCTTCCCTTTGACGTACATCATTGGCGATGTGCTGTCGGAGGTCTACGGTTTTGCCCGTGCGCGGCGGGTCATCATCATGGGATTCGTGGCCTCGTTCCTAGCGTCACTGACCTTCTTCATTGTCCAATATCTGCCTCCGGCACCGGACTACGAGAACCAGGAGGCATTCGCTGCAGTCTTAGGCGTTGTATGGCGCGCGGTCGTTGCCTCGCTTGTTGGCTACCTGGCTGGTCAACTTCTGAACTCTTACGTGCTCGTGTGGATTCGTCGTCGCTGGGGTACCAAGCATTTGTGGGCACGTCTGATCGGTTCGACGATCGTCGGTGAGGCCGCGGATACGATCCTGTTCTGCACGATCCTGTTCTACGGGCAAATGACGCTCGGTAACTTCGTTAACTATACGGTCACCGGCTACTTCTATAAGGTGCTCCTCGAAGTCGTCCTGCTACCGCTGACCTATCCTGTGATTGCCACGATCCGCCGCGTGGAAGGCTTGAAGAACGATGAGGTGTTTGATCGATGAATACTAACTGGCTCTCCTCTCCCTCTCCAGAGCAGATCGCACCCTTCGACACCACGGCCTCGTCTGGGGCGTGCTTCCCCGACAGGGGGTTCGAGGTCGGGGTCCGCCTGGGTGCTGAGCGTGGCCTGGGTCGCACCGGCATCATCCACACAGCGCATGGCACGATCCGTACCCCCGCTTTCATTCCCGTGGGCACGAAGGCAAACGTCAAAGCACTTACTCCCGAGATGGTTCGCAGCCTCGGCGCGCAGGCAGTCCTGGCCAACGCCTATCATCTCTACCTTCAGCCGGGCTCAGGCATTGTCGACGAAGCGGGCGGCTTCGCTTCTTTCATGAACTGGTCGGGACCCACATACACGGATTCGGGCGGTTTCCAGGTTTTGTCCCTGGGTGCGGGCTTCAAAAAGGTTCTTTCGCAGGAGTTTTCTGGCCAGGCCGATCCGAGTGACCCGGCCGTCCAGATGCAGGCAATCAAGGCCTCGAACGCTGTCGTAGATGACGACGGCGTGGTCTTCTCCAGCCACATTGATGGCACGAAGCACCGTTTTAACCCCGAGGTGTCGATGGGTATTCAGCACCAGCTGGGCGCCGACATCATGTTCGCTTTTGACGAGCTCACCTCCCTGTTGCACCCTCGTTCCTACCAGGTTGACTCGCTCGAGCGCACTCATGCGTGGGCCGCGCGATGTTTAGCCGAACACAAGCAGCTGACACAAGCACGTTCAGACAAGCCCTATCAGCAACTGTGGGGTGTCATTCAGGGAGCTCAGTGGGAAGACCTACGCCGCCAGGCAGCCCGCACCATGGCTGACATGGAGGTGGACGGGCAGCGCTTCGACGGCTTCGGCGTCGGCGGAGCGCTCGAGAAGGAGAATCTCGGCACGATCGTCTCGTGGGTGTGCGAAGAGCTGGGCGAGAATCGCCCCCGCCATCTGTTGGGTATCTCCGAACCCGAGGATCTTTTCGCTGGCGTCGCGGCTGGCGCAGACACCTTCGACTGCGTGAACCCGTCGCGCGTGGCACGTAATGCGGCGATCTACACCCCCGACGGCCGGTTCAACATCACGAATGCGCGCTTCAAACGCGACTTCAAACCGCTCGTTGAGGGCTGTGAATGCTACACGTGCACGCACTACACGCGTGCCTACGTGCACCACCTCTTCAAGGCGAAGGAAATCCTGTCCTCGACGCTGGCCACGATCCACAACGAGTGGTTCACGCTGCGCCTCGTGGACGCCATCCGTGCTTCCATTGAGGACGGTTGCTTCGAGGAGTTCCGTTCCGACATGCTCGGCCGCTACCAGGCCGGTCGCCGACCCTGACAGCAAGGAGCACCGATGAGCTTCAACGACAATATTCACTTGGATCCTTCGCGTGTGAGAACGTCGGGGATTGGCCGCAAGGCTGCCGGCGCGGGCGGAGGCTCATTCCTGGCTGTCCTACTGATCGTGGGTTTCTCGTATTTTACTGGGATCGACTTAACGAGCCTGATCTCCTCCCCCACGTCCTCCTCAACCACGTCCGGTTCCTCAGTTGATGTTTCGACGTGTCGCACGGGGGCGGATGCGAATGCTCGCGTCGAGTGTCGCATGGTTGCCACAGCACAGTCCTTGGATGAGGTGTGGAAAGAACAGCTGGCGGAACAGAACACTGGCACTGCCTATGAGCCCCCAGATTTCCAAATCTTCTCGGACTCGGTGTCCACGGCGTGCGGATCCGCGACGAGCGCAGTCGGTCCTTTCTACTGTCCCGGCGATTCAACCGTGTACCTTGACATCGGTTTCTTTACCGACATGGTCACCCAGTATGGGGCGTCGGATTCCGTGCTCGCTCAGGAGTACGTGGTTGCCCACGAGTGGGGGCATCACATTCAGAACCTTCAGGGCATCTTCCGCACGTACGACACACGCGAGACGGGCGAGCAAGGTGCAGGCGTACGCTCCGAGTTGCAGGCGGACTGCTATGCGGGTGTCTGGATGCACTGGGCGTCTACGACTCCCGATCCGACGACGGGCACGCCCTATCTTCAGACGCCGACGACCGAACAGATTGACGGTGCGTTACGCACGGCAGAGGCTATCGGTGATGACCGCCTGCAAACCAAATACCAGGGCACAACCAACCCCGAGTCGTGGACGCACGGCAGCGCGAACCAGCGCGCATCATGGCTACGCAAGGGCCTGGATTCCGGCGATATTGCGACGTGCGACACCTGGAATGTCCCTCGCGTGTGAGTGTCTTGGCGGGACTCGATACACTTATTGAGGCCGATCACGAGAGGACGTCATGACACGCAGCATCGTTGAACAAGCGCACGACTTCTACGACTCAGTGCCCTACGAGGTGCCCGTGCCCGACACGTGCCTCTACGAACTCCTCGAAACGACCGCTCGCCTGTATCCCCAACGCGTTGCTCTCGATTACTTCGGGGCGACAACGACCTACGCCCAGGTGCGTGATCAGGTCCTGCGCGCCGCACGTGTCCTTCACGAGGCCGGGGTTCGCGCGGGGGACACAGTTGCGATCGCGCTACCGAACTGTCCGCAGGCTTTCGTAGCATTTTATGCATGCATGCGCATCGGTGCGGTAGCAGCCCAACATAACCCGCTGGCTCCCGCCGCTCAGATCGACGGACAGATCATGCGTCACGGTGGCCGGGTCGCCATTGTGTGGGAAAAGTGTGTAGATGCTTTCCCCCTGGATCGCCTCGATACCGTTTTCACGGTGGACATTTCGTACGGCATGCCGACCTCGCAGCGTTTCCTCCTGAAGCTGCCGGTGCCTCGCGCGCGCCAGATGCGCGCTCAGCTGCGCGGCGCTGTGCCTGCGGCCTGCGTGTCGTGGGACCGAGCCACTGCCTCGGCGCGACCCATCGACGACGATCACCCGCTGCCCTCTCCAGGCGATCGCGCCGTAATCTTGCACACGTCAGGAACGAATGGCGTCCCTAAATCCGCGCCGCTGACACACCGCAACATCGGCGCCAACGTCAACCAGTGCATATTCTGGGTGTGGAAGCTGCACGAGGGGGCCGAGACTTTCTTCTCCCTGCTGCCCTACTTCCACGCTTTTGGCCTCACGTTTTTCCTGTGCGCGGCCGTACGCAAAGCGGCTACCCAGGTGCTCCTCCCCAAGTTCGACGCGCAGATGGCACTCGACGCGCATAAGCGTCGCCCCGTCACATTCTTCGTGGGCGTCCCTCCCATGTTTGAGCGTATCCTTGCCCGGGCGATAACAAGCGGTACTGACATCTCAACGATCCGGTACTCGGTCGCGGGTGCTATGCCGTTGTCCACCACGCTGGCCGAGGAATGGGAAGCAACAACCGGCGGCACAATCGTCGAAGGCTACGGCCTGTCCGAGACCGCGCCCGTTCTCACAGGTGCTCCTCTGTCTGACAAGCGCCGTCACGGCGTGTTAGGCGTTCCTTTCCCCTCCACGCAGCTTCGCCTGGTCTCCCTTGAGGACGACACCCGCGATGTCGAGGACGGCACGCCCGGCGAAATCATCGTGCGCGGACCGCAGGTCTTCGAGGGGTACCTGAACGCGCCCGAGGAGAGCGCACGCGTGTTCACCTCAGAAGGATGGTTCAAAACCGGCGACGTCGGAGTCAACCGCGACGGCTTCATCTCCATGGCTGACCGTAAGAAGGAACTGATTCTCTCGGGCGGCTTCAACGTCTACCCTTCGCAGGTCGAAGACGCGATTCGTTCACTGCCGGGCGTCGCGGACGTCGCTGTCGTGGGCGTGCCCGTCGCCGACGCGACTGAAGAGGTGACCGCAGCCATCATTATGGAGGAGGGGGCACAGCGCCTCACCCTCGAGCAGGTTCGTGAGTGGGCTGAGAAATCCATCGCCCACTACGCCCTCCCCCGCCAGATCGTCTTTATCGCTGAGCTACCGCGCAATCAGATGGGTAAGATTCTGCGCCGCAAGGTCGCCCAGATCGTGCGCGAGAGGATCGGACGCTGAGCCAACCTTAACCGCGCCAACGCCTCGAAAGCTCATCGATGGCCGCGCGCTTGTGGCCAATGGCCTCGCCGAGGGGAATCCGTAGACGCAGACGTTCACGCTGCGAAGTGCCGTGCGCCTTCCACGTCGCACGCAGTTGGTTTTCCTTGCTCTGGAACTCGAACACCCGCTCTATGAGCGCCACCACATCCGGCGTCCGGCAAACGGTTGGATCGGGATAGAAGCCAACAAGACGTGCGACACGCGCCAGGCGAATTCGCGCCATGATGTCCTCGGCCAGTAGCGCCAGCGAGCGCTGATCGAGAGCATCAAATGCTAGCGAGGAAAGGAACCTCTTCCCCTGTTCCGTGCGCCGCCAAGAACCGATACGGCAGTCTGACTCCATGCGGTCGATGCGTAGTCCCATCGCCCGCGTACGGCGTGACGTGAGCGCAGCCGACAGACTGACGTCACCACGGGCGTTCTCCTGGATCAGAACTGATGGATGCGGAAAGCACCCGTGCACAAGAGCGGCACTCGACTCTAACGCCCGCGTACGACCGAGGGATGCTCGCAAGAACAACACCGCATCGATACGACGATCATTCGCCACTGTCGCGGGAATACAAGTCGTGGACTCCTGTACAACCCCCAGAAGCATCAGGTCTAATACCTTGTCCAATCCATGTTGCTGCGTACACGTCAGGTTCGCCTCGCGCAGTAGCACACACGGAGGAATGGGGCGCTCGAAGCGGCGCGCAGCAGGGGGCAAGGCCAGTATCGATTGCCAGTCGAGGGGACTCATTGGAGCACCACAAAGCTCACCAGGGTAAAGTCCCCTTCTGACGATGCTCCCTGGGCAATAACTCCCGGTGTAAACAGTGATTCGAGGGATGTTTCTTCTCCCCGACCGATAGCTGCAGCGACCGCCCTGGTGAGCAGCGCCGAGTATTCGCTCATGTCCTCGCCATCGCGTGTGACGCGATTGAATCGCGCACACAGGGCAGCAAATGGTTCCTGCTTCCCCTCGCACAGCTGCCTGAGCAGGTCCAGCGAGTGTGTCGGGTGAGACAGCATACGTGCGCATCGCGCATCCTGTGGCACGTAGATGAGACAAGGCGACACAGGTGCACCGCTGGCATCTGCGTTGCTATGACGCTGTTCAAGGCAGAAGATCACACCCGGACTCACCTGATCGCGTAGTTCATCCGGGATCGGCACGACCGCGTGCAGTCCTGTCGCCGCGCTTTCCAGTTTGCCCGGATTCGCGCTCATGTAGCGCTCCAACTCGATTCGGTAGTCGTCCAACGCGAAGTCCGTGATCGAGATTCCTCGCCGCATATCCTCCAAGTCTAGGGTTTCGCTGCGCAGCGCCCGCAACTGATCTGAGCGGTACTCCAGGTCGTTCATGTCCTCCGACGGGGTGAGTAGGTTTTCTTCGCCGGAGGCACTCGCATCCCCCAACGCCATGCGTGCCTTGACACGCGACTCAAGCTTGATGTAGGACTCGAGGTCCATGTCCGGCCAGAAGATCACCATCTGGATACGCTCATTCGTCGAACCCAGGCGATCGACACGACCGAAACGCTGAACGATGCGAACCGGGTTCCAGTGAACGTCATAATTGACCACGCAATCGCAGTCCTGCAAGTTCTGCCCCTCAGAGATGCAATCCGTAGCAAAGATGATGTCAATGTCACCTTCACGTTCCGCAAGCGCGGTGGTTTCCTTCGAGCGTGGCGAAAAACGTCCGAGGATACCCTCAAAGCCGCCTCGCGTCTGGTACGTGCCGACAACGCGATTACGTGTTCCCGTCACCTGCGCGCACGTGAGGCCATAAGCCTTTCGTAGACTCGGCGCCAACTGGTCATACAGGTAGGTGACGGTGTCAGCGAAGGCGCTGAAGACAAGTATCTTCTTGTTACCCGTATTGATCTGACCCACTCCGGTTTTCTGTGCGATCAAGCACCGTAAAGCGTCAAGCTTGGCATCCCGATCGGGAGTCACTGCGCTGGCATAACCGATTAGTTCATCGAGGATCTCAATGTCGTGGGTGAGATCAACGGCGAGAGCCTCACGATCCACATCACGCAAGTTCACGCGAATCTTGGCTCCGACCTCAAACATCTCGGCATCCCGATCGTCAAGTCCGTCGTCGAGCCCGTCGATTCCGTATCCCACTACGCCGCGGTCGCCGGAGTCATCGGTTTGGCAGGCATCAAGAGCCGCAAGTCGGCCCAGAATGTCAGCGCAGGACTTACGCACGCGGCTCAGCGTCTGGTGGAAGGCATGGACGGAGGACTCCAAACGCTTGAGCAGGTTAACTCCCATGAGCTGTGCGACCGCATTCGTGCGATGCAGCTCACTGCCAAAGTCGTTGCCGAACCCCTCCTGGTAGTCGGCCTCGTAGACAGCTCTCACATCCTCACGCACGTAGGATAGAAGCTGATACTGGGCGAAGGTCAACTCACCGATCATGTCGTAGAGATCCCCAATAGGAGGCAGCGCATGATCGCGATCAATGGGTTCCTGGACATTACGTGGAGCGAGGCGCGCAGGAAATGTCCCCGTCGCTCTGCCGTAGTATTTCGCTACGTGCTTGCGGCTTCGCGCGATTGTCAGCGCATCGAGAAGCCTGAAATAGTCCGCGTTGACGTACTCGGCAAAGCTCTGCGTCGTGTGTCGTCCATGCGCCTGCGAGCTCCACAAGTTGAAGCGCTTTTGCGCCAGGCGCATGACCGCATCGATGGAAGCGATGCCGTCGGTCTTCTCGAGGTAGTCGTCGCGTCCCTCCGTGATGAGTTCGATCTGGTTGCGCAGATCTGTGAGACGGTTGTTGATCGGAGTTGCCGATAGCATGAGGACCTTGGTGCGCCCATTGGCCCGGATCACGTCGTTCATGAGGCGCGTGTAGCGATCCGTGCGTTTCGCGTTCGAACTCTTATTGCGGAAATTGTGGCTCTCATCGATGACAAGCAGATCGAAGGTCCCCCACCGCAGGTGTTCGAGGTCGATGTCTCCGCTCTTTCCTCCCCGGCGCGTCAGGTCCGTATGGTTGAGCACCGTGTAGGTTAGGCGATCAGCAGCCAAGGGGTTACGTTCGTCGCCTCCATGCGTCCACAGCATCCAATTTTCCCGCAGGCGCTTCGGGCACAGCACCAGCACATTCTTGTTGAGCTGCTGATAGTACTTGATAACGGCGAGCGCCTCGAAGGTCTTCCCAAGGCCGACACTGTCGGCGATGATACAGCCGTTATACTTCTCCAGCTTACGAATCGCGCCGATAACGGCGTCCTTCTGAAAATCGTAGAGCTTGCCCCAAATCACCGACTCGAAAAAACCCGTGTCTTCACGCGGATTATGGTCCAGAGCATCCTGAAGGAAATGCCGGAAGATGTGGTAGAGAGTCAAGAAATAGATGAATTCAGGGGCATTGTCCGCGTGAAGTGCCTCCACCTGCGAAGCGACCTGTTCAGTCACGTCGCAGGTCATCGCATCGTTCGCCCACACGTCCTCAAAATGTTTCATGAGGAATGCGACCTGTTCACTGGCCTCATCCCCCGCGCCATGGCTGATCATCGTGAGTGTCTCAGGACGGCGCTCAACTCCTAGCCCTTCGAGGGTGAAGCTGGCTCCAAGCCCCGCAAACAAGTGGGGACTCACACGCGAGCCTTCGATGACGTAACTCGGCTGATACTGGAACATGTGCTCACGCCGCACGGAGCGTAACGTTACCTTCTCGCGGAGCCAGCGCGCGCATGCCCGTGCGAGACCACGCTGGTTCAGCTTGTTGTGCAGCGTGAGTTCCAAGTCCGAATCAGCGAGTGCTTTCTCTCTCTCGCCCTGTTTTCGTCGCGCGATGTCGGGTTCCGGGGCGTCCATACCCCCTCTCATTTCTTGAATAAAAGTCGGCTCATTGAACAAAAAACGCACAGAGTCGATGCGTTCAAGTTCCTCGCGCAGCTCACCAAAGGCGAACAGGCTAAAGTGCGCGCTGATGATCGACAGTTTTGCGTCGTCGTCGAGGCTGGCACGCAGAGAATCCCCCAGGCATCTGCCCTCGGTATTATCGAGTATTTCCACGAGCACGACTCCTCTCCTCCATGCCATACCTCACATTAGGTTACCGGAACAGTACAAGGATGGGAACGCACGACGCCGAAGGCCCCCACAGAGGCGAAAAGGAACTATGTGGCGCACTCACGTACGACAACAAACATGTGTCCCCGGAACCGTGTGGCTCCGGGGACAGCATGCACGAATCACGTCTTAGACGTTAAATCCGATCGCTCGAAGCTGCTCACGTCCGTCCGGAGTAATGCGATCAGGACCCCACGGTGGCATCCACACCCAGTTGATCTGGACCTCGTCGGTGACGCCCGAGAGGATCGAGTGAGCCTGGCGCTCAATGACATCCGTCAGCGGGCAAGCTGCCGATGTCAGCGTCATGTCAAGACGAACCTGATTCTCGGCACCAATGACAACTCCGTACACGAGGCCCAGGTCAACGATGTTGATGCCCAGCTCGGGATCAATGACATCCTTCAGGGCCTCCAAGACGTTCTCAGCGGCCAAGGTCCCCAACTCAACGACGTCAGTGCCATCAATCTGTCGGGTGGGCACGCCAGCATCCACGGCCTCATTCGAGGCAGGGACAGCGAAACGCTGCTCGACCGGCTCGGACTGAGCCATCGGGTTACTCATAGCTATTCCTTTACTACTCGGCGGTTTCGCCCGCTGCGGAAATATCAATACCGGACTTGGCCATCGCGTCACGCAACGCATACCAACCCAGTAGCGCACACTTGACGCGGTTTGCGAACTGGGAGGTCGACTCCAAGGCGGCCGCGTCACCCAGCTCGTCGAGAATGTCATCGTCGACGCCCAGGTTCCGCGAATGCATCATGACCTCCATGTCCCGATAGAGTCGACTGATCTCCTCGGTGCTCTTACCCTGGGTCAAGTCCGTCATCATAGACAGCGACGCCCTCGAAATCGAGCAGCCGTCACCGTCCCACCGCAGGGAGGCGAGATGGTCACCATCCAGCGTGACACCCAAGGTTACCTCGTCGCCGCACGTCGGATTGACCTGGTGCGAGGACGCATCCTGACCGGAAGGGTCACCCTCCCCATGCTTCTCGCGCGCATGGTCCAAGATCACCTGCTGATACAACTGCTCGAGACTGCCCATAGCTACCTTTCCTCAAAAAACCGACAACCGTCAATGATCCTACCGACCGAAGAAGGCCCGCACCTTCGACAGGCCATCCACCAGACGCTCGATCTCCTCCGGCGTGGTGGTCGGAGCCACCGATGCTCGTGCCGAAGACCGGACCTGGAAAAACGAGTGCAGCGGGATCGCACAGTGATGCCCAACGCGCACGGCGACATCCACGGAGTCCATGAACTGGCCAACATCATGCGGATGCACGCCGTCAACCGCGAAAGCCACGACGCCGATGCGGGCCACGTCCGTGTTGGGTCCCAACACCGTGATGCCCTCGATCGAGGAGATGCCCTCCAGCATGAGGCGCGTGAGTGCGTGCTCGTGGGCCTCGACGCGGGTCATGTCGAGTGCCGACATGTACCGCAGCGCCTCGGACCACGCGACGATCTGCGCGACGGGCTGGGAGCCGGCCTCGAAGCGTTCGGGCGGCGCCATGAACGTAGAGGACTCCATGGTGACCCACTCGATCATGGAGCCGCCGGTCAGGACGGGGGGCATCGCCTCCAGGAGCGAGCGCCGACCCCACAGGGCGCCCGCGCCCGTTGGGCCGAGCATCTTATGGGAAGAGAACACCGCGAAGTCCACGTCGAGGGCGGACAGGTCGAGGGGCATGTGGGCGCTCGACTGGCAGGTGTCCAGCAGGATGAGCGCCCCCACCGCGCGTGCAGCAGCGGTGATCGCGGCGACCGGTGAGACGGCACCCGTCACGTTGGAGACGTGCGTGAAGGCGACGAGCCTCGTGTTCGGGGTGATGACCGAGAGGGTATCAAGGTCGATGCGCCCGTCCGGGGTCAGGTCGAGCCAGGCGAGCTCGGCCCCCGTGCGCTGGCACAGCTGCTGCCACGGAACGATGTTCGCGTGGTGCTCGGCCCGCGTGCACACGATGCGGTCGCCGGGCCCCACGCGCATGGG
>ERZ773214.784-NODE-784-length-19778-cov-3.728844_pt1 | contig 19778 bp, 22 predicted proteins | sample MGYA00511238_ERZ773214 | MGnify/ENA primary metagenome ERZ773214 (study PRJEB29015, sample SAMEA2738157) | human oral metagenome | biome: human oral; feature: human-associated habitat; material: saliva | place: China | collected 2259 ... | reverse complement strand
GTTTGGATTTTAGATGAGGATATTTGCCTTAATACAGTAAAAATTAAATCTTTTAACGATTCTCCGCCGTTATAGGTAATACCTAAATCGCCCTGTAACAATGATGTAAGATAATGATAATAAGCACTATAAATGTTATTTGTGACAAGATCAGCATTGAGCGGATCTCGCATTAAAATCCCAAAGCTTAATACGGATAAAATCAATAATAAAATGCTTACCCAAATGGCATAACGAATTGCTGAAAAGAACATTATTTTTTCTCCTTATTTTTCATGAAATACAAGGTAGAAAAATTGATGCTACCAAATGGGGTCATCTCAATTCCTTTTACATTACCACGTGCGACTAAAAGTCGTTTTACGTTTGCAATTGGCACAATAGGTAATTCGTTTAAAATGAGCTCTTGCGCATTATTATACGCTTTAGACCGTTCATACAAATGATTGGTGGATAGCGCACGATCCATCATCTTATCGAATTCAGGGTTACACCAATTGGAGAGATTAGTGATTTCCTTTTGTGTATCACAACTTAAAATCGGGCGCATAAAACCGTCAGGATCAAGGTTTCCTGCAAGCCAACCCGTTAAGATTAAATCGTAATCTTCAGTGCCTTTGCGTAATTGTTTGATTAAAAACGTGCGTGTGACTGACCGCACTTTAACGTCCACTCCCGCTTTGGCTAAATCCCATTTGATGAGCTCTGCCATCTTAATTGGTGCAGGGTTATATACTTGCTCTTCGTTTATTACCCACATCTTTAACGTGAGTTTTTTATCGCGTAACGTTTTTTCTGCTTCAGAGGGTTGATAATCATAAGAAAAATCAGGCGTATTAATCGCAGAAGCCCAAGAAATATCAGGGATAATGTTATTCGCTACGGTTGCTGTATTGTGGTAAATATTTCGCACAATTCTAAAACGGTTTAAGCTTTGCGAAATGGCTTGACGAATAGTTTTATCTTGCATTAATGGCTTTTGGAAATTGAAAGCCAAATAGGCCAAGTTCATTCCATCTGTAGATTGCAGATAGTAGCGATCATCTTTTTCACTTAACAAGCCGAGTTGACTGACTTCAGGATAAGACGCGATTTGACATTCATTATTAAAGAATTTAATTAAACGCCCTGTACGATCCGCCGAAAGATCCACAATAATATTTTCAATTTTGGCTTTCTTTTCCCAATAAGCTTCATTGCGTATCAAGCGAACATATTGGTTATAAACGTAATCTTTTACTTGATAAGGACCCGTGCCAACAGGGTGTGTGTCCAATTGGGTGAGATTATCATCGGCACTTAATTGATACGCATATTCTTGAGAGAAAATAATAGAATATTGGCTGGCAAGATGCGACAGAATTGACGCATCGGGTTCAAACAGTTCAATTTTGACCTGATAAGGATTGGTTGCTGTGATGCTTTTAATTTTTTGATTCAGCTTAATACTTTCAAAATACGGAAAATGTACCTTCTTAGCTTGTTCGTGGAAGATTTTATATTGTGGATTTTTATAGGTTACTTCATTATCTGAAAATGTAGGCAAGTAAGTATCATGCCCTAAAACACGATTAATCGAAAAGACCACATCTTCGGCATTAAAGTCACGAGTTGGTGTAAACCAAGGGGTACGATGAAATTTCACCCCTTTACGAAGATTAATGAGAATTTGTTTGCCATCAGATGAAATTGAATAGGATAGTGCTAATACTGGAACAAGCGCAGCACTATGATCTTTAATATCAAACAGTTTGTTATAAATTTGCTCCGTCACCACATTCATACTGGTACCAGCGTCTGCAGTTTGTGGGTTAAAGGAAAAACCCGATGCATTTGTGCAGTATGTTAAGCCGTTTTCTGTCAGCATTTTGGGTATGCTTGGCGCGGCTTGTGCCAGATTAATTTGGCTCAACCCACACAATAAAAAACAAAAAGTGACATTTCGACGTAACATAGCTTTATTATTAAAGACCGTTTTGTGATAAATTGAGTGAATTGTAAAATATCTTGGCAAAAATGGCTAGTTATTGGATTTTTAGGATATGTTTAAATCAATTAATCGGGAAATTAATCAAATAATCAATCGTGGATTTGACCGCACTTTACGTTTAGCTGTGACAGGGCTAAGTCGAAGTGGTAAAACAGCCTTTATTACGAGCTTGATTAATCAATTGTTACATATTAATCAAGAGGGGAATGCGCATCTTCCTTTATTTGAGGCTGCTCGAAATCAATCTATTTTAGCGGTAAAACGTGTGCCACAGCAGGATTTAAGTATTCCACGTTTTGATTATGAAGCGAATCTCAATGATTTAATGAGTAATCCACCACAATGGTGCCAATCTACTCGAGGGGTAAGTGAAACACGCCTAGCTATTCGTTTTGAACGCCAATCAGGCTTACTTCGCCATTTTAAAGAACGTGGTACATTATACTTGGATATTTTTGATTACCCTGGTGAATGGCTACTGGATTTACCTTTGCTGAATTTAGATTTTCAACAATGGTCACTTGAACAAGCCAAAATTACATCAGGTATTCGCCAGCAGTTTGCTCAAGATTGGTTGGATAAACTGAAAAAGCTTGACCTAAGTGCGGTCGTCAATGAAGATGTTTTAGCGCAGATTGCAAAATCTTATACTGATTATTTGCTTGCCTGCAAAGCAGAAGGAATGCAATTTATTCAACCAGGCCGATTTGTCTTGCCTGGAGAATTGGAAGGCGCACCTGTTTTACAATTTTTTCCGTTATTGCATTTGTCGGAAGAACAATGGCAAAAATTGAAAAGAGAAGCGAGATCCAATAGCTATTTTGCCGTGTTGAATAAGAGATATGATTATTATCGTAATAAGGTGGTGAAAGGCTTTTATGAAAATTATTTTTCTACTTTTGATCGCCAAGTGATTTTAGCGGATTGCTTAACGCCACTGAATCATAGCCAACAAGCTTTTATTGATATGCAAACAGGGCTTAATCAGCTTTTCAAAAATTTCCATTATGGCAAACGCAATTTACTTAATCGCTTGTTTTCCCCGAATATTGATAAGCTCATGTTTGTGGCAACAAAAGCCGATCATATCACGACAGATCAAATTCAAAACTTAATTAGTCTGATGCGCCAATTGGTGCAAGAGGGCGGTCGTCATGTTGAATTTGAAGGGATTGATACAGAATACACGGCAATTGCTGCGATTCGAGCGACAAAACAGGTTTTAGTTAATCAAAACGGTAAACAAATCAAAGCCATTCAAGGTGTGCGTTCTTTAGATAAACAACTGATTACCCTTTATCCGGGTTCTGTTCCAAGTAAACTACCTAATGCTGAGTTCTGGTCAAAACAATCTTTTGATTTTGATTCCTTTGAACCTCAAGTTTTACAACAAGGTGAAAGCATTCCGCATTTGAGAATGGATGCAGTTTTACAGTTTTTATTGGCGGATAGGTTTGATTGATAGAAAAATCAAATCAATTTAATTGTCAAATACTTAATATAAACCACTATTTTTTTATTGGTATTTAGGTAGAATTAAATTGAGTCTTTCTAAAGTAAAGGAGCTTATGATGAAAATGAAAACTCTCTTAGCATTAGCAATCAGCGGAATTTGTGCTGCTGGCGTGGCAAATGCACATGACCATATGGCAAAACCAGCAGGTCCTTCAATCGAAGTAAAAGTACAACAATTAGATCCTGAAAATGGTAACAAAGATGTAGGGACTGTAACCATTACTGAATCAAATTATGGTTTAGTATTTACACCAAATCTACAAGGTTTAGCTGAAGGTTTACATGGCTTCCACATTCATGAAAATCCAAGCTGTGATCCAAAAGAAAAAGACGGTAAATTAACCGCAGGTTTAGCGGCTGGCGGTCACTGGGACCCTAAAGGCGCAAAACAACACGGTTATCCATGGCAAGATGATGCTCACTTAGGTGATTTACCGGCTTTAACTGTATTACATGATGGTACAGCAACTAACCCTGTTCTAGCGCCACGTCTTAAAAAATTAGATGAAGTTCGCGGTCATTCTATTATGATTCACGCTGGTGGTGATAACCACTCAGATCATCCAGCTCCACTTGGCGGTGGCGGCCCACGTATGGCATGTGGCGTGATTAAATAATTCGATTATTCGAAACGAAAAGTGCGGTGAATTTTCACCGCACTTTTTTTGCTAGATATTTAGCATTTAATTCACGACTTCAGCAGTATATTTCAGCTTGTGAATCGCATCGAATAATTGCTGGTTTGTGACTTTTGGCTCTTCCACAGTATATTCCAACTTGTGAATTGCATTAATCAATTGCTCATCAGAAACTTTTGGATCTTCTACTACAGTCACGGTTCTATCTTTAATGGATGCTTTAGTGGAAATTACACCATCAATATTGCGCAACTCTTTATTCACTAAATAAGCACAAAGCTGGCAGTTCATTTCATTCACTTTTAGCACAACTTGCTTTGTTTCTTCTGCCTGAGCGACAGAGAAGGTGAATAATGAAAGCAAAAGTGCGGTCGTTAATTTCTTCATTTTTTGTTCCTAATTAGAAAGCTCTAAAATCCACGGTAAAATGGTTGGGTAAGTTAAGAAAAAGATCATGACGATAAATACAATCCAATACAAAACAATAAGCTTTTTACGGGAAATGTATTTGCTGCAAATGATTTTTTTGGAAAACATCAGCAACCAAAAACCGTAGGCAAAGGCGCATAATGAAACGATAAGCATCGGAATGCGTAAATAGTCATATTCACCCAAGCCAATCAACCATGTGGATGACACGCCAAATACTAAGTAGATTAAAGGCGCAATACAACACAAGGTTGAAGCCACCGCAGCACTTAGCGCGGTGGCAATCGCAACCCAAAAAGATTTATTAGAGCTTTTTAGAGACGTAGTCATATTTAAATTCTTTTGGATCAAATGAATTTAATGGGTCACCACCGATTTCGGCATACGGATAGCCAAAGTTATTGAGTGGAGCAAGTTCTGGTTGCGGATATAAATCGAAGTCACGAGCATGGTTAAAGCCTACCCAGTTTGCTTCCCAGTTACCAAATAAATATTTAGCTACAGCTTGCGTATCGCTATCGTCAACAGATTTTTTCTCTGCTAAACGCATTTTTGCCACGTCTGCAGAATCAACAGGCACCCAGCCGAATCCTGCAAGATAGAATTCTGCACGACAGTGCTGACCACCACTTACGTTTGCTACGCCATGTTCATCCGCACTACCGAATGCACCTTTGGAATATTTGCCCATTTTATCTGCTGCACCTAAACGAATACCAAAAATTTCACGAGCAGGAATACCAGATGCACGAGCTAATGCAACAAAAACAGAGTTAATATCAGTACATTTACCTTTTAACACACCAGTAGTTAGAATTTTTTCTACATCACCATCACCACAGCCTAAAACAGAATTATCACGTTCCATATTGTTGACAATCCATTGGTGAATCAACTCCGCTTTTTTCAATGGATTGGTTTCAGTGCCTACAATCTTATCGGCGAACTGTTTCACAATACCATCTGTTTTAATATGTTGAGTTGGTTTTAAATATTCTTGTACATCAACAGAATAGTGAACGTCTTTTGGTGGCTTGTAATTTGTTAATGCACCTTTAACCATTGGTTCACGATCTTTGGTTTCAATCACCATTGTGATTTTTAAATCGCGTTTTTGTGCATCTTTATCCCAAGTAGCAAATAGGGTTTTTGCCCCATATTTGTTGTTTTCCGTTACATAGGCATCCAAATAGTTACCTTCGAAATGGATAGATTTTACTTGTTGATACTCGCCATTAAACGGTAAAGGCACCCACAGATTCGCTTGACCTTGTGAACCTTTCGGTGCAACTAAGTCATAAGTTTGAGTGAATTCATACAGATGAGAATCGGTATTGTAGTTTGGAATGTCAGTATTGGCATAAGCCATTGAACACGCGGAGAGCACCGCAGTGGCGATAAGTTTCTTCATGAAAAGATCCTTCTAGTTAGTTAACAGTTAAAACTTAACACATTAGATAAACTAATTGTGGATGGCGATATGCTAACGGATTTTTCAGGTGCTCGTCAATTGAGCAATATAAAATAAATGAAATTAAATGAAATTTAATACTGCTCCGACCAGATTGGTGATTTATCATTTTTTGATTTTTATCAATAACCATAAGAACCTTTTTTCTTTACACTGAAAAGCATCACTTCATTATTCCGGGAGAATATGATTATGGATAAAAATAATCCAAACTTTTTTGCGCTTAATCGCAGACAACTTCTTAAAACTAGTGCCGCTCTTGCTACGGTTTCCCAATTATCTCTTCCTTTCACTTCCAAAGCTGAAACTAAACCGATTGTAGAATCCACAGAAAAAGTGGTGTGGAATACTTGTCCTGGTAACTGCCACAGCCGTTGTGCGCTTCGTTTACATGTGAAAGATAACGAAGTCTATCAAGTCGAAACAGATAATACCGGCGACGATATTTATGGCAATCACCAAGTTCGTGCTTGTTTGCGTGGACGTTCTATTCGCAGAGTAATGAATCATCCTGACCGTTTAAAATACCCAATGAAACGAATTGGCAAACGGGGAGAAGGGAAATTTAAACGTATCAGTTAGGAAGAGGCTTATGACACGATTGCAGATAACCTCAAACGTATTGTAAAGGAATACGGTAATGAAGCTGTGTATATTAATTACAGCTCAGGTGTAAGTGCAGGAAATATGCTCCGTTCGGCAGCGCCGACTTCGCCCTTTGCTCGTTTGATGAATTGTTATGGCGGTTATTTAAGCTATTACGGCACTTACAGCCGAGCTCAAGTTTCTATGGCAATGCCTTACACTTATGGTTCAAATGAAGGCAATGCAACATCGGATATTATTAACAGTAAGCTAGTTGTATATTTCGGTAACAATCCGATGGAAACACGTATGAGCGGTGGTGGTATTACATATCATCTAGAGCAAGCTCGTGAAATTTCAAAAGCGAAAATGATCGTAATTGATCCTCGTTACACCGATACTGCCGCAGGGCGTGAAGATGAGTGGGTGCCCATTCGTCCTGGTACTGATGCCGCATTGGTGGCGGGAATGGCATATGTGATGATTAGTGAAAATTTAGTTGATCAAGCATTTTTGGATAAATATTGCGTGGGGTATGATGAAAAAACATTGCCACCAAGTGCGCCAAAAAATGCTCACTATAAAGCTTATATTCTCGGCTATGGCGAAGATGGCGTTGCAAAAACACCAAGCTGGGCAGCTAAAATTACTGGCATTCCAGAAGACACAATTATTCGACTTGCACGTGAAATTGCTATGACAAAACCTTGCTGTATTGTTCAAGGATGGGGTATTCAGCGACAATCCAATGGCGAACTCGGTGTAAGAGCGGTGGCCATGTTAGCTATTTTAACGGGGAATGTGGGGATTCATGGCGGTAATTCAGGTGCGCGTGAAGATACTTACAAGATTACGAATGTTAAATTTCCAACCTTAAAAAATCCAGTGAAAACTAAAATTTCTGTGTTTATGTGGACGGATGCCATAGAAAGAGGTCCTGAAATGACCGCACTTCGTGATGGTGTTAAAGGTAAGGATAAATTAGATGTACCGATTAAATTTATTTGGAACTATGCAGGCAATACCATCACAAATCAACATTCTAATATCAATAAAACGCATCGCATTCTACAAGATGAAAGCAAATGTGAAATGATTGTTGTCATTGATAATTTTATGACAGATTCAGCCAAATATGCCGACATTTTATTGCCAGATTTAATGATCACTGAACAAGCCGATCTTACGCCAAATGAATATGCTGGAAATATGGGGTATTTAATTTTTGGACAACCTGCTACTACCGCTAAGTTTGAACGTAAGCCTATTTACGAAATCGCCAGTGAGATTGCTAAACGACTCGGACAAGATGTGTATGACAAATTCACAGAAGGCAAAACACAAGAAGATTGGCTTAAGTTCTTATATTCAGAAATGATGAAAAAAGATAAGGACTTACCTGATTATGAAAATATGAAGAAAATTGGTATCTTCAAAAAACGTGATCCCAAAGGGCATTTTGTTGCGTACAAAGCGTTCAGAGAGGATCCTGAAAAAAATCCATTGAAAACCCCTTCAGGTAAAATTGAAATCTATTCAGAAGCGTTAGCTAAAATTGCTCAAACATGGGAATTGGAAGAAGGGGATGTGATTCATCCATTACCAATTTATCATGCTGGTTTCAACGGTGTAGATGATCCGAAACGCAAAGATTATCCATTCCAAATGATTGGTTTCCATTATAAAGCGCGCACCCATTCTTCCTATGGTAACGTCGATATTTTACAAGCAGCCAATCGCCAAGAAATTTGGATTAATCCAATTGATGCGCAAGCTAAAAATATCCAAGATGGATCAATGATTCGCGTGTTTAATGAAAATGGCGAAGTTCGCATTGCAGCTAAAGTTACGCCACGTATTATGCCGGGCGTGCTTGCTATGCCACAAGGTGCATGGCATAAAGCGAATATGAATGGGGATCAAATCGACCATGGCGGCAGCATTAACACACTGACTACACACCGTCCTTCACCATTGGCAAAAGGTAATCCACAACATTCTAATTTAGTTCAAGTGGAACGCTTGTAGGGAGTGAATAATGAAACAATATGGCTTTTATTTTGATTCGGATCGCTGTACAGGTTGTAAAACTTGTGAATTAGCCTGTAAAGATTACAAAGATTTAGGTACAGACGTGAATTTCCGTCGGATTTATGAGTACACAGGAGGAACTTGGAATCAACAATCAGATGGATGTTGGCATCAAGATGTGTTTGCTTATTATATGTCTATCTCTTGTAACCATTGTGCAAATCCTGCTTGTACAGCAGTTTGTCCAACTGGCGCGATGCACAAAAATGAAGATGGTTTTGTGATTGTCAATGAAGAAACTTGTATTGGTTGCCGTTATTGTCATATGGCGTGTCCTTATGATGCACCACAATATGATGCTCAAAAAGGTCATATGACAAAATGTGATGGATGTTATTCTCGAGTTAAAACTGGGCAAAAACCAATTTGTGTTGATGCTTGTCCATTGCGTGCTCTTGATTTTGCACCAATTGATGAGTTGCGAGCTAAATACGGCAACCAAGCTTCTATTGCGCCATTACCTCCAGCAGAGATTACTCATCCAAATTTAGTGGTAAAACCAAACAAAAATTCCCGTCCAAGTGGGGACACAAGCGGATTCTTAGGCAATCCAAGAGAGGTGTAAGATGAACGCTGGATTACATGAACTTCCATTAGTTTTTTTCACAGTATTAGCTCAAAGTGCGGTCGGTGCTTGGCTTGTTTTTACTTTCGTGCTATTGGGTGAAAAAAATGAAAAAAGCCAATCCTATATTCATAAAGCGATGTTTGTGATTTTGGCTATTTTAGGTTTAGGTTTTATCGCTTCAGTCATGCATTTAGGAACGCCAGTGCGGGCGTTCAACTCTCTTAATCGTGTAGGCAAATCGATGATGAGTAACGAGATCGCCTCAGGTGCAGTATTCTTTGGTTTGGCAGGATTATATTGGCTGATTGCTATTTTAGGTAAAATGCCTACCGCCCTTGGAAATGTGTGGCGAATTTTGACCGCATTTGCTGGGCTTTGCTTTATGTATATGATGAATCAGGTTTATCATATTGTCAGCGTACCGACTTGGAATACCGTCCTGACTTCTTGGTTATTCTATCTCACCGTGGCATTAGGCGGTTTGGCTTTAGCTTATGCACTTTTAATGCCAAATAAACAACGAAGCTATCAACTTAACTTTGTGCCAGGTTTATTTGCCTTTGCAGTGTTATGTGCTGCCGTGGTTTGTATATATCAAGGCTTTCATTTACAAGGTATTCATAGTGCGATCCAAAATGCAGCAGCTCTCGTGCCAGATTATGCGGTGATGACAGCTGTACGTTTATGTTTATTAGCTATTGCATCATTCCTATTCTTCCGTGCTAAAAATTCGGGTTTATTATGGGGTGGAGTTATTTTAACTTTTGTTGCTGAAGGCATTGGTCGAGCGTTATTTTATGGATTACACATGACATATGGTATGGCGATTGGTAGCTAATATTTAAATAAAGTGCGGTTAGATTTTCGGAGATTTTATGCAAAACACGTTTCAACAAATTTCCCTTTACGGACGTTTGCTTGGTGCATCCTTTTATTATGAACCAAGTGATTCGCGTATTGCTGGTGTTTTAGATTTCTTTCGTCAACCAACTTGGACACAAGAGTGGGGAATTTCGTTGGAAGAAAAAGCATGCGAAAAAATTACCGCACTTATCAATCAAGGTTTAACACAAGACCTTACAGAGCAATATCAAAACCTCTTTATTGGCCCAAATGAATTGGTCGCGCCACCTTGGGGGTCTGTTTACCTTGATCCTGAATGCGTGATTTTTGGTAATTCATTATTGGCACTACGTGATTTTTTAAAACGTCATCAAATTGCTTTTCAAGCACAGCAAGATGAACCAGAAGATCATATCGGCTTAATGCTGATGTTAGCGGCATATCTTTCAGAAACTCGACCACACTTATTACTCGAGTTTTTAAGCCAACATTTATTGACCTGGGCGCCACACTTTCTCACTAAGTTGGCGAATGTTGAAAATCATCCGTTTTATCAAGGCTTAGCGAAGCTTACCTTAATTACACTCGATGATTGGAAACAGAAATTAAATCTTTCGGTTCCAGACGTTCGTTTTTATCGTTAATGCTATGAGTACAAATTGTAAAGACGAAGCTTATTATCAAGCATATTTAACGCATCATCATATATCTCGGCGTGGGTTATTTAGAGGAGTGCTTGGTGCGACGGAGGTGCCGCAAGAAGAGCAAATCCGTAAAGCTCATCGACCGCCATTTTCAGCTCGAGAAGATTTGTTTTTGGCTGTTTGTAATGGCTGTGGTGATTGTGTTTCAGCCTGCCCCAATAATTTATTGCGTCTTGTGCACAACAAAGCTGAATTAGATATTGAGTATATGGCTTGTGATCTCTGTGGAAAATGTGCAGAGGCATGTCAAACCCATGCACTTTATCCCTATTTCCCAGCTGATACAGGGCTCCGTCCACAATTTAGCAAAGACTGTATTGCTCTTCAAGACCAGTCTTGCGATGTTTGTCGAGAAAGTTGTTCTCAAAAGGCTATTCGAGCCGATTTATCATTAGTTCCCGATCTATGTAATGGCTGTGGCGAATGCAAAATCTCTTGTTTTGTTTCAGCTATTTCTCTAATTTTGTCTAAAAATTAATTCAATATTAAGGTGAGATTATTATCATTTTGCATTAGAATTTACCCATATTTATCATTCATCAATACAAAATGAAAAAACAAATTTTCACACAATCTCAACAACCCGAAGAGGAAGAAATTCTGCCTAAGCAAGAATTTCATAATGTTGAAACCACCATTGATAATGAACCTTTAGAAGGGGAGTTGTTGGACGAGCAGTTTGAGCAAATTGTAAAGCCTAAATCGAGTGGTTGGAAAACGGCTTTAAAATTGACCGCACTTTTATTTTTAGGGGCGACGGTTGCGCAATCTGTTCAATGGATTTGGGATAGTTATCAAAACCAACAATGGATTTATCTTGCTTTTGCCTTGGTGAGTTTTGTTGTGGTGATGTTTGGTTTATCTGAAATCATCGCAGAATGGCGACGTTTGGTGAAACTTAAAAAACGTTTGAATTTACAAGAACAAAGTCAGCGATTAATAGGTGAAAGTGCGGTTAAAAATCATCAAGTTTTTTCTGAACAGGATAGTGAGAAAGGAAAAGCCTTGTGTTTATCTATTGCTGATACCTTAAAATTGGATTCGCAACATCCTGCAATTGTCCAATGGGAAAAACAGTTGAATGAAAGTTATTCTGCTCGTGAAGTTACCCATTTATTTAGTCAAACGGTGTTGCAATCTTTTGATAAAAAAGCGAAAAAACTGATTACGAAAATGGCAGCAGAATCAGCGGTGATTGTGGCAATTAGTCCTTTAGCTATTATTGATATGTTTTTTATTGCGTGGCGAAATATTCGTTTAATCAATAAAATTGCAGCGATTTATGGGATTGAGCTAGGGTATTTTACCCGTCTTCGTTTGCTCAGAATGGTGTTAGTGAATCTTGCTTTTGCTGGTGCGACTGAAATCGTGCAAGATTTAGGCATGGATTGGCTTTCGCAAGATATTACTGCGAAACTTTCTGCACGCGCTGCACAGGGGATTGGCGTGGGATTATTGACGGCTCGATTGGGCATTAAGGCTATGGAGTTTTGTCGCCCACTGGCATTTGAAAAGTCGGAAAAACCAAAACTTTCTCATGTTCAAAAGGAATTGCTCTCGGTGATGAAAGATATGGTGTTAGCCAAGAATAAAGTGAAAGAAAAAGAAGAAGTGTAATAAAAAAGTGCGGTTAAAATTGACCGCACTTTTTTTATGAAGGGGTATTTTTAAAGTCCCGCTTTTAAGCTCGCCTCAATAAAGCGGTCAAGATCGCCATCCAGTACAGCTTGTGTATTACGATTTTCAACGCCTGTGCGGAGATCCTTAATGCGCGCATCATCTAACACATAAGAACGAATTTGGCTGCCCCAACCGATATCAGATTTATTATCTTCCATCGCTTGTTTATCCGCATTTTTCTTTTGTAATTCAAGCTCATACAATTTCGCTTTTAACTGCTTCATGGCTTGATCTTTATTTTTGTGTTGAGAACGATCGTTTTGACATTGCACGACAATCCCACTTGGCATGTGAGTAATACGCACCGCACTTTCAGTTTTATTGACGTGCTGACCGCCCGCACCAGATGCACGGTAAACATCAATGCGTAAATCAGCCGGATTGATTTCAATATCAATATCATCATCAATTTCAGGATAAACAAAAACTGCTGCAAATGATGTATGACGACGGTTATTGGAGTCAAATGGACTTTTGCGCACTAAACGATGAATACCGGTTTCCGTACGTAACCAACCGAAAGCATATTCACCACTGACACGAATCGTCGCTGATTTTAAACCCGCCACATCGCCATCAGAGACTTCCATTAATTCTGTTTTAAAGCCTTTGCTTTCAGCCCAGCGAAGGTACATGCGAAGTAACATTTCCGTCCAGTCTTGCGCTTCTGTACCACCAGAACCTGCTTGTAAATCGACATAACAATCACACGCATCATGTTCACCGCTAAACATGCGTCGAAATTCGAGTTTTGCAAGTTGTTGCTCAAGCTCATCTAATTCAGCAACCGCTTCATTGAAGGTCTCTTCATCTTCAGCTTCAATAGCTAATTCAAGCAGCCCTTCAACATCTTCTAAACCTTGTTCTAAATTTTTGATGGTATCAACCACTTGTTCAAGTGAAACGCGCTCTTTCCCAAGTGCTTGGGCTTTTTCAGGTTCGTTCCAAACATCGGGTTGTTCTAATTCGGCATTAACTTCTTCTAAACGCTCGACTTTTGCGTCGAAGTCAAAGATACCCCCGAAGCACAGAGGTGCGCTCGGAAAGGTCGGTGATTTTGTTTTTGATTGGATTGATTTCAAACATAATGATTAAGTTTTTAAGCTAAATTGGAGATGGAATTATAAAGGATATGCTTAGGGTTGGGTAGATTATAGAGAAACAAAAAACCTTATTTATTTCTGAAATAAATAAGGTTTAAGTATGATTAAAAAGAATTAAATTATTCGCCAGCAGGGAATTTTTCTTCTAATTGATCTGATAATTTGTCAATAGCATCATCTTTTTGGTTTGCTTTTGCGACAGCTTCAGGAACTTTACCAGCATTGTCAAGAGATGGTGATTTGACTTGAGACAAAATTAGTTGGGCCACTTCTTTTTCAGCATCTACGTATTCTTTATACATAGAAACAAGTGGTGAAACTTCTTCACTTTTAATTCCCAATGCTTCTAATTCTGCTACATTTTCTGCTGCTTGTTTATCAAATGCTGCAACAGCCGCTTCAGTTTCGGTCGCATTGCTATTTGCAGAAGCAACAGAAATTGCATCAAAACGAGCTTCAAGTTTTTTACTTGCTGTTTCTTCCCACGCTTGAAACTTTTTCACTTCTTCAGCTTGTTGAGATGCAGCAAATGCACTGATAGAAGTGAAAGTTAATGCTGCGATAGCTGTCATTTTTAATAAATTTTTCATTGAGATAACCTCTTTTGAATAAAATGAAATTTGTACCCTACATGGGTACGTTGCGCATTGTAAAAAAATACAGTAATTTAGTCAACTATTTAGCTGAGGTTTTTAGTCGGTTATTTTTAGGAATAACAATTTTGCATAAATCCTCATTTACTTTATAATTTGCGCTTATTTTCATAAATTTAGGAACAAAGAAATATGAAGAAATTACTCACCGCACTTTTAATCACTGCTTCTGCCACTGCTATGGCGAGTGATGCTGAGATTAAATCGAAGTTACAAGCATTAGGTGCGAAAAATATTGAGGTGAAAGATTCACCGGTAAAAGGCCTTAAAACAGCTGTGACTGATCAAGGTATTTTATATGTGAGCGAAAATGGTCAATATGTTTTGCAAGGCAAAATGTATGAATTAACAAATAAAGGCCCGGTTGATGTAGCAGGTAAATTTTTAGCAGATAAAGTGAATGCATTAAAAAGCGAAATGATCGTTTATCCTGCAAAAAATGAAAAATATGTCGTGACCGTATTCATGGATATTACTTGTCATTATTGCCATATCCTTCATCAACAAGTGAAAGAATATAATGATTTAGGTATTACCGTTCGTTATCTTGCATTCCCGCGTGCTGGAATGAATGAAACCGCTCGCCAAATGGAAGCAATTTGGACATCGAAAGATCCTGTATTTGCATTGAACGAAGCAGAAAAAGGTAACTTACCGAAAGAATTAAAAACACCTAACATTGTGAAAAGACACTATGATTTAGGTGTACAACTCGGTGTGCAAGGTACGCCAAGTATTGTGACTTCAACAGGTGAATTGATTGGGGGATATTTGAAACCCAAAGATTTATTAGCTGCCTTGAAGGAATCAGCACAATAATTTTTAGTAGTGAGGGCGTATTGTATACGCCCTTTAAATATTCATATCATCAAAGCACATACCAAATGTTCCTTTAGGTGATAATTTTAAATAACAAAACACCGTGAAAAAACTCATCAAACGTCGTGAAATTCCTGCCGGAAATCCTGTTTCAGATAATGCATTACTCGATCGTCTCTATCGTTCTCGCCATATTAAAAACAGCCAAGAATTAGACCGCACTTTGCAATCAATGCTGAATCCCAATCAATTACACGGTATTCAACAAGCCGTAGATTTATTGGTCGAAGCTTATCAACAGCAACAAAAGATTGTTATCGTCGGCGATTTTGATGCAGATGGGGCAACCAGTACGGCGCTTTCGGTGTTAGCTTTACGTATGCTTGGCTTTACTGATGTGGAATATCTGGTACCAAATCGTTTTGAGCAAGGCTATGGTTTGAGTGTACCTGTTGCTGAGATGGCAATGGAAAAAGGCGTGCAGTTATTGATGACGGTGGATAACGGGGTATCATCTTTTGAGGGCGTGGCGTATTTAAAAGATCAAGGTGTGAAGGTGTTGATTACCGATCACCACTTGCCACCAGAAATATTGCCGAATGCTGATGCTATTGTTAATCCAAATTTGCAACAATGTGATTTCCCCTCAAAATGTTTAGCCGGCGTAGGCGTAGCATTCTATTTAATGCTCGCTTTGCGTGCCAAATTTCGCGAGTTAGGTATTTTTACGACTGAAACACAACCTAATTTTACTGAGTTACTGGATTTAGTCGCACTCGGCACGATTGCAGACGTTGTTCCCCTTGATCAAAATAACCGTATTTTAGCCCATCAAGGGTTGATGCGAATTCGTGCGAAACGTTGTCGACCAGGAATTATTGCTCTCGCAGAAGTGGCTAATCGAGAAGTCGAAAAACTTTGCTCGGCTGATTTGGGCTTTGCGATTGCACCGCGTTTAAATGCAGCGGGTCGATTAGATAATATGTCTGTCGGTGTGGAGTTATTACTTGCAGAAAGTATGCTAGAAGCAAGAGCCCAAGCCTTAGATTTGGACAGTTTAAATCAAGCTCGAAAAGAAATTGAGCAAGGCATGAAGTTGGAAGCCTTAGAAATTTGCCGAAATCTCACCGCACTTTCTGATGAATTACCGATGGGAATCGCCTTATTCCAGCCAGATTGGCATCAAGGCGTATTAGGTATTGTGGCCTCTCGTATTAAAGATCAATACCATCGACCCGTTATTGCTTTTGCACAAGATCAAGAAGGCATTTTAAAAGGTTCTGCACGTTCAATTGAAGGCTTGCATATGCGCGATGTATTAGAGCGTATTTATTCCCAACATCCAGATATGATTTTAAAATTTGGCGGTCATGCTATGGCGGCAGGATTAAGCATTAAAGAAAGCTTTTTCCCTGATTTTCAAAAGATTTTTAATCAAACGGTGCAAGATTGGTTAAATGAAGATCAATTACAAGGTGTGATTTGGACAGATGGAGAACTTCAAGCAAATGAATTTAGTATTGAAACGGTAGAAGTGATAAAATCTGGCGGTCCTTGGGGACAAGCTTTTCCTGAGCCTGTTTTTGATGGTGAATTTAAAATTTTTGAGCAGCGTGCTATCGGGCAAAATCAAAATCATTTAAAAATGCTCGTAGAGCCTAAAAATGGTGGTCCATTATTAGATGCCATTGCGTTTAATATCGATACTCGGTATTATCCCGACTTGTCGATTAAGCAGGCAAAATTTGCTTATAAGTTAGAAATTAATGAGTTTCGTGGAAATCGAAACCTCCAATTATTAGTCGATTATATTGAACCAATTGGTTAATTTATGAAAAAAGTTTGGCAGAATAAATTATTAAAAGGATCCTTTGCAATGATTTTGCTGAGTGTGACAAATGTCGCATTCGGTGAAGTCAATGCAAAGGATTTTTCTGCCAAAAATTCACCGCACTTACCACCAGCGAATGTGGCACAGTTTGAAGACGGTCGAGATTATTTTTCATACCAAGAACCCATTGAGCAAGCCAAAAGAAACGATCGTAAAATTCCGATCCAATTTTTCTTTGATTATGACTGCCGAGTTTGTTCTTCAGCCCAGGATATCTTGCAACTTTATAGCCAAATTCGACCTAATAAAGTGGCATTAGAAGAGCATCCTGTCGCCACAAATGAAGCTAAATTTTCAGCCACAATATTCTATACATTACAGCGTTTAAAAGTGGGTGAGTTGTCAGATGTGCTGTTATTTGAAACCTCTGAAAAGGCACGCTATACCGAATTATCCACACTAGATAAGATGCGTGAATGGGTTGTCTCACAAGGGATTAGTAAAGCTGAATTTAATAAAGTCGTCCATTCCAAAGAAGTGAAAGAGGATGTGAGTAACGCCATTTATTTGACTGAAGAATATGGTGTTTTTACTTTCCCTTATGTGGTTGTGGGTGGAAAATATGTTCTCACCGCGAGTACGCTGTATAACGATGATTATGGCGTAGCAGTATTAGATTTCTTAGTGAATAAACTCGAACAAGAAAGGAAAAAATAATGAAAATCGGGATTGTTGGTGCAATGGCACAAGAAGTGGAAATTTTATCCCAATTAATGACAGATAAAAGAGAAACAAAAGTGGCAAGTGCGGTCATTTTTGAAGGCAAAATTAATGGTAAAGAAGTCGCATTATTGCAATCTGGGATTGGTAAAGTCGCTGCGACTATTGGCACTACCGCTTTATTACAATTGGCTAAACCGGATGTGGTTTTAAATACCGGCTCAGCAGGCGGTGTCGCAAAAGGTTTAAAAGTAGGAGATATCGTTATTTCGGATGAAACCCGCTATCACGATGCCGATGTGACGGCATTTGGTTATGAAAAAGGTCAGTTACCTGCGAATCCAGCGGCTTTTCTTTCTGATAAACAATTAGCCGATTTAGCCGATGAAATTGCACAGTCACAAGGACAAAATGTAAAACGTGGTTTAATTTGCTCGGGTGATAGCTTTATTAATAGCGAAGAAAAAATTGCTCAAATTAAAGCTGATTTTCCTAATGTGACAGCAGTAGAAATGGAAGCAACAGCAATTGCACAAGTTTGTCATGCCTTTAAGGTACCTTTTGTGGTTGTTCGAGCTATTTCTGATGCAGGCGATGGCGAAGCAAGTATGTCATTTGAAGAATTTCTCCCACTTGCAGCAAAACAATCCTCGGCATTAGTGTTGGGCATGATAGAAAGATTATAAGAGGTAATGTATGGGGATAATTATCACCGTTGATGGCCCAAGTGGGGCAGGGAAAGGAACACTTTGTTACGCCTTGGCAGAAAAGTTAGGTTTTACCTTATTAGATAGTGGTGCGATTTATCGCGTGACGGCATTAGCTGCGTTGAAACGTCATGCTGACTTAACCGATGAAGAAGGATTAGCGGAGTTAGCACGTCATTTAGATATTCAGTTCATTCCAAAGAATGGAGAAGTCAATGTGCTTCTTGGTGGGATGGATGTGAGCCATTTAATCCGTACGCAAGAAGTGGCGGAAGCTGCATCAAAAGTGGCGGTTTTCCCAAAAGTGCGGTCAGCTTTACTGCAACTTCAGCAGGATTTTGGTAAAAATGATGGCCTGATTGCTGACGGTCGAGATATGGGGACGGTAGTTTTCCCAAATGCACAAGTTAAACTATTTTTAGACGCAAGTGCGGAAGAACGTGCAAAAAGACGCTATAAACAGTTGCAAAATAAGGGAATTAATGGTAACTTTGCACAGATTTTAGCCGAGATACAAGAACGCGATTTTCGTGATAGAAATCGTGAGGTTGCGCCATTGAAACCGGCTGATGATGCTTTATTGTTAGATAGTACAACATTGAGTATTGATGAAGTCATTGCTCAAGCGTTAGCTTATATTCAACAAAAAGTGTCAATTTCGATTTAACTGTTTATTCAAGGAAGAATAGACATTTATCCTCAACCCCGCATTTTATGGATCTTAATGTGGATGTTATTAACTTAAATTAAGAAGATTATTTATATGTCAGAATCTTTTGCTCAACTCTTTGAAGAATCATTAAAAGGCCTTGAAACCCGTCAAGGTTCAATCGTTAGCGGTACTGTTGTTGCTATTCAAAAAGGCTTTGTACTTGTTGATGCAGGCTTAAAATCTGAATCTGCAATTCCTGTTGCTGAATTCCAAAACGCTCAAGGTGAACTTGAAGTTAAAGTTGGCGACACAGTAAACGTAGCTTTAGATGCAGTTGAAGATGGTTACGGCGAAACGAAACTTTCTCGTGAGAAAGCAGTTCGTCACGAATCTTGGATTGAATTAGAAAAAGCTTACGAAGAACAAAAAGCATTTGAAGAGCGTAAAGTTCGTAAAAGTGTTGTAGCTGAAATTTTAGATGGCGTTTTTGATGAAAAGAGTTTGGAAATTTCGCAGTCTAATTTAATTAAAATTATTCAGAAAAAGGCTAGTTAATGAACGCAAATATAGCTAAAAGATACGTAAAAGCAATCTTGTCTGAATTTAATCAACAAGAGCTTGATAATTTGGTAAATTTGCTAAATGGTATGTCGGATATGATTTTAAATGATGCTAAATTTGGTGAAATAATTGATTCTTTATTGATTTGTAACACGCAAAAGATAGAGTTGTTGATGCAGATTTTAGATAAGCAAGATCAAAAGGTTAAAAATTTCTTT
>ERZ773214.783-NODE-783-length-19790-cov-12.950646_pt1 | contig 19790 bp, 15 predicted proteins | sample MGYA00511238_ERZ773214 | MGnify/ENA primary metagenome ERZ773214 (study PRJEB29015, sample SAMEA2738157) | human oral metagenome | biome: human oral; feature: human-associated habitat; material: saliva | place: China | collected 2259 ... | reverse complement strand
TCTTCACCGCATACTGGACAACGATAAGTGGGATATTGGGGCTGCGCTATTTGCAAAGCAAGGAGTTCACGACAGATTTCAGCGGTATAGTCCTTGATGCGTGTAGAGAAGTCCTCGGCTGATGCTTTACCTGCTTCGATGGCGGAGAGGGCAAGTTCCCAATTACCCGTCATTTCTGCATTGGCGATGCGTTGGTCTTTGACGATGCCATAAACGGATAAGCCTTTTTCCGTGGGGAGGAGTGTTTTCTTTTCTCTGCGGATAAAGTCACGAAGTAGGAGGGTTTCGATGATACCGGCGCGCGTGGCCGGTGTACCGATGCCACAATCACTGATGGCTTTGCGACTGTCTGTATCTGCTATCTCTCGACCTGCGTTTTCCATCGCAGAGAGCAATGTGGCTTCTGTAAATAGGGGCTTTGGCTTGGTCTTATGTTGCGTAATTGCTCCGTGGTCAAGTGGGAGGTTCTCTCCTTCTTGAACATTGGGAAGCTCGGCGAGGAGTTCTTCCTTGGCTTCTTCGCTTTCATCGGATTGTGTCTTCTCTCCTTGGGGAGTGTAGGCTTTCCATCCTTGCAACAAAATTTGTTTGCCGCGCCAGACAAAGCGATGAGTGCCATCAGTTAGTTCTATCTGCATGCGCTCTTCTTGGGCATTGGGGGCGAAGGCTGCCACAAAGCGTGCGCATACCATTTGATAGATGGCAGCTTCATCGGAAGATAGACCTTGTGTATTTCCTTCTCCTGTAGGCAGGAGTGCGTGGTGGTCAGTCACCTTGCTGTCGTCTACGGAGTGAGGATTGAGTGGATGCGGTAGTGATGTTCCAAGTTTTTGCAGCAAACTATCGACTTCTTCAAAGACGTCTTGGCTAATGTAACGACTGCCCGTACGGGGATAGGTCGTTACTTTCTTTTCATAGAGGGACTGTGCCAGAGAAAGGGTCTTGTCTGCGGAATATCCTAGTTGGCGATTGGCTTCTTTTTGAAGGGTTGTCAAATCATAGAGCAAAGGTGGGGGCATTGCTGCGACCTTGCGACTGACAGAGGTGGCTACCAAGGAGGACTGACGGCTTAGCGCAGCAAAAGCGGTCTGTGCTTCTCCCTCGGTAGCGAAATCCTCTGTACAAGTGGTTTGAAAAAGGACTCCATCTTTCTGTACAAAGGCTTGTAATCGCCAAAAGGGAACGGACGAGAATCCTTGATGCTCCAAATACCGACGGCAGATCATGGATAGTGTGGGTGTTTGTACACGACCTAGTGAATAGGCTCCGCGTCGAGCGATGGACAATGCTCGACTGGCATTGATGCCGACCAACCAATCGGCTTCACTGCGTGCTTTGCCTGCAAGATAAAGGGCATCATACGCGCTTCCGGCTTTGAGCTGGGCGAGTCCCTCTCGGATGGCTTTATCGGTGAGGGACGAAATCCAAAGTCGCCGGAAGGGCTTTTGGCAACCTAGATAACCATAGATATAGCGGAAAATGAGTTCTCCTTCTCGTCCGGCATCGGTGGCTACGATGATTTGGTCGCTTTTCTCAAAACAGGAACGGATGATTTTGAGTTGCTTGAGAGCGGTCGGATCATCTTCAAAGTCTTTGTCTTTGCGGATTTGGCGCACCATGAGCTGGAAAGGTTGTGGAACGATGGGGAGTTCCTCGGCTTTGTAAGCTCCATAGCCATATTGTTCGGGCATTGACAAGGTGATGAGATGACCGAATGCCCAAGTGACAAGGTAGCCTGCTCCTTCAAGGAAGCCATCTTCTCGATGATTTGCTCCAACTATACGCGCAATGTCACGCGCCACGGAGGGCTTTTCGGCAATGATACAAGTTATCATAGTGGATTCTATTTATTAGGTTATAGGTTACATTTTGCGACCGCGCTTTGCTTTTTGTTCTTGCTTGGCTTGCTGCGCTTCTGTAGGTTGGGTTTGTTGGGATTTGAGCGGTTCTTTGAGGCCTTTCGTGGCTTCGTTGGTTTTGCCGTGGTTATTGACCGCAACCTGAGTTTTATTTTCCTCGGCTACGGCTTCAACCTTACCCTTGTCTTGTTTCTTATCAGGATTCCACTTGTAAAAGCGTGGGCGGTTTTCCTCCTTGTCCATACGGACATAGGCATTGAAGCTCTTGCCTTCCTTGTCTACCATATTCTTGAGGTAGAGCGTGCTGCCAGCATTCAATGCTTCACGCTGTTTGTCGGAGAGCGTGAGTCCACAGAGCTTACGAGGAATTCCGCCTTGCTTTTGTCCTTGTTCTTGATGTTGTGCCTTGCGCTCCTGCAAACTCTTCTTATCGCCAAAGATAAATTCGATACCTTTCTTTTCTGCATTGACTTGAAGCGTGGCATCAAAGGATTTGCCGTTCTTAGAAGTCATTCCTTCCACTTTCACCGCCTTACCCTCTACAAGATCTTTATACTGCTGGTCTGAGAGCGTTACCCCCTTTATCTCCTTGGGAATAGACACCCTGTCGGCACGCAAAGCGATAACTTCATTCGTCTGTGGGTCAATGGAAACATAGGCAGAGAAAGGCTCGCCACTCCTGGGCGTTACTTCGATGGTTTTACCCAAATTCCCCGTTGCCAAAAGGGCTTCCTTTTCCTCATTTGAAAACTTGTGTCCCATATAGGGAAAGTCGAGTTGCGGTTCTTTTCTTAGGGAATGGACGGCAAGCCCAATGTCGCCGTTTTCGTCCGTTCGAAAAGCTAGGCGAGCTTCTGTGTAAACGGTGCTGTCGCCAAAGGGAACGGCGATGGGTAGGAGCTTACTCTTTTGCCACGAGAGCATTTTGTCTAGTTCCCCGCTTTGCTCCAGCTTCTCCCGAGAGAGTCCGAGCGTTTCGAGTAGCTTCCAATCAATCTGTTCGGGATTGATGGCAGTCGCGTTCTTCTGCTGAGGAAGAAAGTCACCGAAGCGTACTTGAGCCGTCTCAAGTTGCTGTTTGTTCTCGGGTATATCTCGGTTTTGGAGTGCTTCTTTTAAATTTTTTACGCCTTGCTCGACGTTACTCGCCAGCACCTTGTACAAGCCGAAGCGTTTCGGCTCGTTGAACTGCTTGAGAAAGTTCGTCATAAAGTTCTTCAAGAGCCCATCTCTGTTGTTGAATTTGAGAAAGCTACTCTGTTGCGCTTCCTCCGCTGGGGCGGTTTTAAGCTTCCCTTTCTCATCGATGTCGGAGACTACGGAGAGCTTGCCCACTTCCGCCTCGTTTTTGACCTCCGTGCGGTCTTCCAAGACCAGCACGTAGTCGTCATTGCTGTTTGATTCCATAATTTGTTACTATTGTATGTATAGGGTTTTGAACAACGAAATTATGGTGAAAAATCTTCCAAACTAGTCATGAAGGAAAAATCAGGATATACTAAGATAAAGACAGAAAATACAAAAAAAACGAGTTGTCATCTTATAAGGATTTAAGTATTATCACTACTGTCCACTTAAACTCTGTAATTGTTCTTTGAAATAGTTGAATTTAGCTAGTTGCAAAGTTTTTCAGAGTCAACGGATTTGAATTTGTACCTTTGCAGGGTATCATCAGATTCTGCATATGTATAAAGACAAATACGTTTTCGCTCAGTTAGTCTCATTTCTTGACAGAAACCACTTCAATTATCTCGTACGTAAATACGGAGGTGATAAGTATGTGAAGTTCTTTAGTTGCTGGAATCAGTTGCTTACCCTCATATTTACGCCAGTTCGGGATAAGGATTTGCTTAGAATAGTTCCAATTGTATTGGAGGGAGCATCCGGTGCTTTGAGCATCTCGGTGAGCACTCGTGCACTGGCAACAACACCCTCGAAGAGGACTTTGAAGAAGTGGAATTGTGTGGGGGGGCTTGAACTGCCGTATGAAGTTGGAGAGGAGGTTCTCCAAAGCATTGCTGTGCTTGTCGATCTTCAGGAAACTCTGTTCATGCTCGGCGGTGGGCGATACTGTCTTCAGTCCGCCTTTCTCATCTGTCCCTGAGAGGGCTTTGAGATTCTCATCCTTGGAGTCTTTCATCAAAAGAGCTTCTTGATCTTTGATTTTTTCGTCCATCTTACAATGTATTTAATGACACCAATAGCGGTGTATGGGCAAAGGTAAATCAAAGAAACTGTGCATGTTAGCAGTTGGAAATAACTGCGTACTTGTGGCGTTGATATGGATGAAAGTGGCAAAAAGAGAGGTATGGATCAAACTCCATACCTCCATATTTTTCATTGATTAGGTTATTGCATAGACAGCAATTTGCAGTACATTCCGTTTTTTGCTGCAAGTTCTGCATGCGTCCCATTCTCTACAAGTCGTCCTTTGTCCATCACAATAATCTGATTAGCATTACGGATGGTTTGCAAATGATGGGCAATGACCAAGACTGTGCGATTTCGGATAAGGGCAGACATTGCCTGTTGTATCTTATATTCATTGACAGGGTCAACATTGCTCGTTATCTCGTCCAAAAGAATGATGGGAGCGTCTTTCAAGAAAGCACGGGCGATTGAAAGCCTTTGTTTCTGCCCTCTGGAGAGTCCCAAACCGTTTTCTCCGATTTTTGTTTCATAACCTTCCGGCAGGCTGATGATAAAGTCGTGTATCATGGCTCTACGTGCTGCTTCTTCGATTTCTTCCTGCGTAGCATGTTGATTGCCCACTTTGATATTATTGGCAATGGTATCTGAAAAGAGAATAACATTTTGCATCACTACACTGATTTTACCGAGCAGATAATCATAGTCCATTTCTCGAATGTCTATACCACCGATACGGATACTGCCGGTCTGCGGTTCCCAGAAACGGAGTAACAGGCTGGTAATGGTTGTTTTACCAGAACCTGACGATCCGACAAGTGCCGTTACCATTCCTTCGGGAACATGGAACGTGAGATTTTTCATCTCAAAACCTTCCTTCTCATAATGGAAATCCACTTTGTCAAAGGAAAGATTGAAATGGGTTGCTGTTTTCGGCTGTTCAGGATTGGTGATAACAGGAGCATTCAATAAATGGGAAATGCGTCCGTAACTATCTTTTACCTTGATGTAATTCAGCCAATGACTCTCCATATTGACAAAAGGTTTGTAGAATTCTTTTGAGACGATGATAAACATTAAATAAGCGGAAAGAGAAAGTTCCCCCTGCAGTGTCCACCAAAGACCGATTGTAGCCATCAGAGCGAAAGCCAATTCTATCAGGAAAGTGTATCTGCCCACACTCACAGCTGCCAAACGAGAAGTATTCTTACTGCTTTCTCCAAATTCATCAACAGAGTGGTCGAGTCTGTCACGGAACATTCCTTTTCCTCCAAATACTTTCAAAACTGGGATGCCCTTGACATATTCAACAAAGAGGCTGACCATATCTGCCAGATTATCCTGTGATTCCTCCTGTGCTTTCATTCCCGAGCGAATGCCCCGATACAGAGAAAACAGGGCAATAGGAAGAATGGCTACCATTGTCAATGCCATGCGCCAATCCACACAAAATAGTCCAATACCGAGTATTAGAGCTACAATGAAGTCGGCAGACATCCGTGTCCATAGATGTCCTACTACCATTTCCATATTATCAACGTCTTTGTGAATGATTGTACTTATCTCTCCCAGACGCTCATTGGTATAGAAGCCGAGTGAGAACATTTTCAGTTTCAGTATGATTTTCTCGCGGATACGTTCCACAAGATCAAATCCGGCAAAATGCTTACTCATATCGGCAATGGCATTGGATATGGTTTTCAAGACCAGCAGACTACCGAGTACCCATGCTGCCGAAATGAAAGAGATGCTTTCTCCATGTATATGACGGTCGATGAGAAACAAGACTGTGAGCATTATCGCCGTGCCGCAAAGGGCATAAACCACGAAAAACAGTGCGGAGATAATTAGATGCCGCACTCCGCGAGCGGTCAATTCATTCAGTATATTGCGTACCATTCTTATTCCTCCTCTTCTTTTAATTGCCATTTACTTACTTGTTCTTGCGTTTCCGTCATATTGCGGTACAGAGAACAGTCTTTCATCAGTTCACGGTGTGTTCCCTTCGACACGACCTGCCCTTTGTCCATCACAACAATACGCTCCATATCCTGAATAGTATTGAGACGGTGAGCAATGGTAATGACGGTCTTGTTGCGCTGCAATTCATCAAGAGCTTCTTGGATTAGTTTCTCATTCTCTCCGTCCAATGCGGCAGTGGCTTCATCGAGAATAATTATTGGAGAGTCTTTGAGCAACATTCGAGCAATGGAAATACGCTGTTTTTCTCCGCCAGAGAATTTTATGCCGGCTTCGCCTGCCAGCGTATCATAACCATTCGGCAAGCCCATGATAAAATCATGAATACGAGCACGCTCTGCTGCCATTTCCACTTCCTTTTGTGTGGCGGTAGGTCTTCCAATACGGATATTGTCCCGAATACTTGTGTTAAAGAGAAAAACCTCCTGCTGTACCATCGAAAAATAATCAGCGATATTACGTTCGGAGAATTCCATAATATTCTCTCCTCCCAATCGGATAGTACCTGTTTGGGGGTGCCAGAACCCCATCATCAAACTTGCCAGCGTGGTTTTTCCCGACCCTGACTCGCCGACGATAGCAGTATGGCTTCCTCTCGGAAATTGAAGACATACATCTTTCAGCGCATTGTCTTTCTTGTTTGGATAGGAGAATGTAACATGCTCGAAACAAACATCCGTCTGTGTCGTATCTGTTTTCTTGTCCGCTGTTTCCTTTGTCTGTACCTCTGTAATGGACTGTACTTTTGCCAACGACTGACCATAGATGATTCGGAAATGTTGGAATGTAGCCAACTTAGCAAAGGAGGACGAGAACAATCCGCCCAATATCAAGGCAAGGATAAAACGAGCTACAGTTAATTCGCCCGAACTCATCATCCATAGTCCAATAAGAGTCATTACCACGATACCACCTTCCAAGAACATCGTTATCAATGTCATGGGAACGGTAACGCTAAACATGCTCCGCTTTACCCAACGGATGTAGTCGCGCATACCACCAAGTACCCGTTCCGTTCTGTTTTCCTCGTTACTGAAGGCTTTGATTACCGATATGGTAGCCACATATTCCAAAAGGTCTTCCGACATTTTTTGCGTACTTTCCATAAAGTGTTGAAAGCTCTTTCCCCAAAGTGTTTTGACAGCCATTTGCAGAAGAAATGCCACAGGCAAAAGAGAAATGAGCGACAGCCCCAAACGCCAGTCTAACACCATAATGATTACCCAGAGTAAGACTGGAAAAAGCGTAGCCGAAAGGATTTCGGGTAATCCATGTGCTAAATAAATTTCAATTTGTTCCACATCGTGGTTAATAATATTCACCAAGTCGCCAACTTTCCGTTCTTGAAAGAAACCGAGCGGCAAGCGTTGCAGATGACTTATGATACGCAACCTCAATCGTGTAAGGGCATTGTAAGCCGACCGGTGTGCACGCCAAATCGAGGTTCCATAGAATACGCCTCGAAGCATTGCGAATAGTATCATTATTCCTCCAATACTCCAAACTATTATGGGAGAGAGTGTACTATTCATCAACTTGTCAACCGCCCACACTACAAGCAGTATAGGGAGTGTGCCTAAAATAAGGTGCAATATAACCACAACATTGGAGAGCAGGCTACGGCTCTCCCGTTCCTCATCAAGGGGTCTGACTTTTTGTTTATCCATATATGTGTCGTTTTGATCTTTTCTGCTGCAAAAGTACGGCAACAAACAGGGATAAAATAACCCCGATAAGCATTATACTGCCCCAAAACAACAATTTGCTCGCATATAAACACAATAGGGGTATAAGCGTGGATAATAGGGTTATTTATTTGCTCGGCAGGTAAGTATCTTTGCACAGAATCTCACAAACAAATATGATATGTCAATCAGCTCAATAGTCCATTTATACAAAAGAATGCTCATTGTCGGCTTTCTATCGTTGTGGTCTTTTCCTATGTTTGCCCAACTGCAACCAACAGAAATAAAAGTTATTGATGCAGAAAATGGGAACAGTATAGAATTTGCCACCGTACAATGGAAAGGTTTGAATGCTCCAACGTACACGAATAGTACGACTACAAACAGGAAAGGTATTGCAAAACTAAGTGCATCAAGTAATCAAAAACTTATGCTTATGGTAAGTTATGTCGGTTATCAGACCATTACCGATACGATTACTGCAAATGGGAAGCGTTATACCATAAGACTACTCCCGGAATCAACAGAGCTGGCAGATGTAGTCGTAGTAGGAAAAACAAGAGCACAAATACTCAGAGAGTCGCCTGAAGCAGTTTCTGTAATAAATGCGAAAGAACTTCAAGGCAGATCTATTTCGTTAGAAACCGTTTTGAATAAAACCATAGGTTTGAAAGTTGGGCAGACTGGTGGCTTGGGGAGCAGTTCGAGAATTATTGTTCATGGATTGGAAGGAAACCGCATTCAAATCTTATGGGACGGAATACCAATGAGTACTTCTGACGGGGCTTTTTCTCTTGATGAAATTCCGATAGACATTATAGAAAGAATAGAAGTCTATAAGAGTATCATACCCGCCCGTTTCGGATGTGATGGATTGGGGGGAGCCGTCAATATCGTTACTAAAGAGTTTAGTACGGATTATTTAGATGCCTCGTATGAATTCGGATCTTACCAAACACACAAAGGAAGTGTCTTCTCTCGCAAGAATTTTCCAAAGAGTGGCATTCTACTCGGTGCGGGAGGTTATTATACATCTGCAAAGAATGACTACTCTTTCAGAGTTCCCGAGAGAGAAAATCTGTTAGTAAGACGTGACCACGACCGTTTTCGTTCGTATATGTTGAAGGGAAAAATTGCTTTCACGAAACTTTGGCTCGATGAGATTAGTACCGAGTTCGGGTATTACAATCGTTTCAATGAAATCCAAGGTATCTTAAAAAACATACAACATGCCGAAAACAAATCAGGAATGTTTATGTTGGAAAACAAATTGATAAAAAGCGGAATGCTGAACGACCGCCTTAACTTTGAGTCCCATTTCTCCCTTTCACATACAACAAACAATTTTGTGGATACGGCACGAGTTAATCACGATTTCGAAGGAAACATATATCCGAGTCCGAATGGACAGGGAGAAACAGGGGATGTTCCTCACAACTCGAATGACAAAGGATTGGAAATCAATGAACGTATCAATTTTGATTACAAGTTGTCCGCCAATCACAGTTTGAATCTGAACACACTTATTAACTACGCCAGAAGACAACCGAGCGACAACATTGCAAGTCAGCATGCAGGTTTTGTTATCGGAGGATTTCCCAGTAAAAAGACCAGTTTCATTTCGGGGTTGACTTGGGAGTCAAAACTCTTTGATAAGAAACTGACGAATATGCTCTCCGCAAAGTATTTCCACCTCCATTCCGAGATAGAAGATTTGACTTCATACGAGATGATTGAGGCTCCGAAGAAAAAGAACAATACGACCTCACAAATAGGCTGGATAGAGGCTATAAAATACGAGCCATTCAGAGGTTTTCACTTGAAAGCATCTTACCAGCGGGCAATACGCCTTCCCAATTCACAAGAACTATTCGGTGATGGTATCATCACCTTTCCTGCAGCTGGATTGAGACCAGAGAAAAGCCACAACTTCAATCTGGGGTTCTTAATAGACAAAAATGATGTCCTCGGCTTATCGCGATTGCAGTTTGAAGTGAACAGCTTTTATATGCAGGTAAGCGATATGATAAAATTGATGAAACAACACATGGCAGCCGGATATGTAAACGCAGAAAAGGTACATATTAAAGGTATAGAAACCGAAATAAAATTGGACATATCGCCAACGGTCTATGCCTACGGAAATCTAACTTATCAGGATGTGCGTGATGTCTTAAACTATTTACCCGGTACCCAAGCCCCCAATCCGACAAAAGGATTGCGACTACCGAACATTCCCTATTTATTCGCCAACTTCGGGGCGGAGTATCACAGCAACCGATTATTCAAGAATTGGTATGTCAAGGCTTTCTGGGACGGCAAATTTACTGAGGAGTTCTTCTACTTCTGGGAACTTACCGAATTACAGAAACGACGTATTCCCCGCAGTTTCGTCAATGACATAGGGCTATTGTTGACCTACAAAAGCAAATATTCCGTAGCCTTGGAATGCCATAATATAATGAACAAAGAAGTTTGGGACCAATTCCGCCAACCATTGGCAGGACGGACACTTCACCTCAAATTCAGATATGTCTTCTCAAAAGGAATTTTCTAATTTAACAAATACAAAAAGATGAATACAACTATTTTCAATCGTATAGCTTTTTCTGCTATGCTGGTCGGCTTCATAGGGCTGACATCTTGTAACAAAAATGATGAACCTACGCCTACTCCTCAAGAGGTTCAGCAACATTTCACCTTTGTGCATTATGTGGACAAAAGTGCTTATGTAGGGACATTCAGTGATTTGACTCCTCAAGCAACCGACAATAAGAAAGCATTTGAATTCGGGTTCGGTTGCTATCTCTTTGCTAAGGGTAATACAGTGCTTGTACCCGAAGGGAAATTCGGGGATAAGATACATAAGTTTACAAGAGGTGCCCATGGAGAACTGATAAAAGCAGGTACTATGACATTTGAACAGATGGCTCAACCCGGAGAAATTAACTTCGTTGATGAACAGCGGGCATACGTTGCTTTGCACGGACGTGGAAAAATTGCGTTAATCAATACTTCAACATTGCAAAAGGAAGATGAAATTGACCTCTCGTCTTATGCGGTTCAAGACAACAATCCTGATCCCGGCTGTAATGTCATCCGTGATGGAAAGATGTATGTTGCCCTCAATCAGCTCAATTCGCCTCATACCTCCGTACCGGGTACTGGAGCAGAGGTAGCTATCATTGACCTCAAGACGAAAAAGACTGAAGTTATCAAAGATAACCGCACAAGTGTTGTAGGATTGTTCCGCCATTCTGACGCATTCATAGACGAGCGAGGTGACATCTACTTTTACAGTGCGGGCAACAACTTCAATGTTGCCGATAAGGAAGGTTTCCTGCGTATCCGCAAAGGAAGCGACAAATGGGATAGCGATTATCTGTTCAACCTATCGAAGACAACCATAAAAGGAATAGGTAAAACAGGGCAGTATATGATTAAGTCTTTCTATGCAGGTAATGGTATTGTGTATAGTTGCGTGAAAGTAACGGATACAGAATTTGGAATACTCAAGAAAGACTTCCAACCTGTGAAAATCGACATTTGGAACAAAACCATCGAAAAACTTGATTTGCCAATGACCGACAGCAATGGCTCTTTTGCTATAACTCGCTACAAGGACTTCATCGTCTTTGGAATGATATGTAACAATGGTACGGGGTATTACACCTACAATACCAAGACAGGCGAATGCTCGCAAAAACCAATTGTTACTGCCATAGGAGTTCCTTCAAGTTTAGTCGCATTTGAGTAAACTCTCATTAAAAACATTTCTCATGGAGCTATTGGTTCTTTTTTTTGAGAGTAATACGGATAAAAACTTGCAATAATTCAAGTTTTTATCCGTGTTTGTTTGTAACTTTGCAAAAAGACATGATAAAATGACCATAGAATTTTGTGCAATCAATAAGCCTGAAGATTGGATGGAAATGGTTGCCGAACAATTTGGCACATCAGTAATAAACGATGGATTTACCATTCCTTCTTCTATTGGTAGTGGATTCTTCAAACAATATTATCCTCTGCCATGGCTAACATTGACTTATATCAGTTTCGTAGCATACGAGCCGATAACTATGATACGTCGCTCGGTAGAAAACTCGAAATGGATTCCTGTCATGTTCTATATCAATGAGCATAAACACGAGCAGATAATTGGAACAAGTACAAAAACGGTCGGAGTGGACACGCTCGATGGCATTTTCATGCCTTCAAGTAGCATCCCGACTGAGTGGAGTTTTCCTCCAAAGAAACGATACGAAAATATTACACTGACTTTCAATAAGGATTGGATTGAAAAGATTGATGCAGCACATGAAACCTATATCGGTCGGCTTCTCCAATCGGACAAGGCTTTTTATTTGTTTGAGACCATTACACCTGCAATGCAACAGGTCTTGGATAACATTAAGTCTATAACTGAAATCGACAATCCTTTTTCAACGCTTCATTTGCATGGAAAAACTATGGAATTACTGACAATGTTCCTTGAAAAGCTCGAAAAACGTTCGGAAGTAAAATCTCTTGCCAACCTAAACTTGAATGATGTTGAATCAGTATTCCGTGTTCGTCGCCAGATTCTTCAAAGTCTCAGTAATGTACCGAGTATTCCCGAATTGGCGCGTGAAGCCAATATGAGCAGTTCCAAATTACAAAAGTGCTTCAAGCAGGTTATTGGAAAAGCCATCGCAGAATATGCCCTATCCGAAAAGATGGAATGGGCAAAACGACTGCTTTCCACTCGCCTCTACTCGGTGTCAGAAGTAGGCTATAAAGTTGGATATACTAACCTCAGTCATTTCACAGAGGCTTTCTGCAAATATCACAGGATGAAACCTAAGCAATATCTTGATTCATTATAAGTTTTACACAAATATTACTTGCATTTTGAGGATTATTTTGCCCTAAACAATCTTTCGAACTTAGCCTGCAAAAACATCAGGCAATGAAAATAACGACATTTAAGTTTCATTTTTTGCCGGAGTAACAATTTTATCATTGTCTTCTGGTATTTCTGTTTATTATTTAGTCGAACTCTTGTATGCTCTCGACACCTGCAATTGTATCAGTAATGGAGAAATTGGTATGGAGGAATTGGTACACACACTCTCTGAAATCTTCGGAGTGGAGATAAAGAACTGCTACAACGTATATATGAATATAAAGCATCGCAAAGATGACAGTCGCACTTATTTTCTTGACGAACTCCGTGAAAAAATCAATAAGCGGATGGTGGGGAGCGACCTGAAAGGCGGCAAGTTCAAGAAGTAGTAAATCAAAAGGGAGATATTCCGACTCTGGAATATCTCCCTTCATTCATTCTTTGATAAGCACTTCCAACTTTTTGGCTATATCCTCTGAGGTTGGAAGCACTTGTTTCCGTATTTAATGCATTATGAGAAAATAGGCTATAATATTAATATACTCAATTTTGAACGAAATCGTTGTGAGATTTACAGAGATCATACCTTTGATTCTTATTGGGAATAATCAAATCCATAATTAATGATGTATAGATGAAAGGATTACATTTTGATTAAATGAGCAAGCTTCGGATCATTCTTAATACGCATAATCTCAGAATCAACTAACGAGAGAATTTCTTCCTTGACCTTGCGATAGTTAGCTTCGATAGTCTCTTTGAGATTATCGGAGCCATCTTCGTTTGTGAACTCTGCGATGATGGGAATAGGCTGATACGCCTTCATTTCAGCAGAAACCTTGGCAGAGTCTACAACTATCTCAGCGTGGAAAATCTTTTGGTCGATGCGCTCATCGAAGTTGTCGGACACGGCTCCGACAAACATGCCTTGTGTGAGGTTGGAGATTTTGGAAGCAGGAATAAGGCTATCGAGTTGTGTGGAGATGGAGGTAGACTTGTCGTTGCGGTTGATGGTCATAGACAGACGTTGCTGGAGGACCTTTCCGAAGCGTTCGGAGAGGGTCTTGGCAGTTTCACCTACGACTTGACCGCTAAAGACGTTTCCCACGGTGTTTTGAATAACCTTGCTTTCCTTGTCGCCGTAGTCACGCGTGAGTTGCGAGAAGTCTTGGAAGCCCAAACAAACTGCCACTTTGTTAGAGCGAGCTGTGGCAATGAGGTTGTCCAAGCCTCGGAAGTAGATGGTCGGTAGCTCGTCTATGATGACGGAGGACTTGAGTTGCTTCTTCTTATTGATGAGTTTTACGATGCGCGAATTGTAGAGTCCAAGTGCTGCCGAGTAGATGTTTTGGCGATCGGGATTGTTGCCCACCACAAGGACTTTCGGCTCACGTGGGTTATTGATGTCGAGAGAAAAGTCATCTCCCGTCATCACCCAATAAAGGGCGGGCGAAATCATACGTGAGAGCGGTATCTTTGCCGAAGCAATCTGCCCTTGCAGTTGGTCTTGCGCGCCCCCCTCCCAAGCATCCATAAAGGGAGAGAGGTAGTTCGCCAACTCATCATAGGCGGTGAGGATGGGAAATGTCTGCGCATAGGGGCGATTGAGGAACTCAATGGCGTGTGGAAAGGTGCAATACTTGCCATTCTCGTAGATTTTGAGAAACCAAATGATAGCTGCGAGTAAGATGATAGGCGACTCCACAAAGAAATCTCCTTGTTTTTGAATCCACGAGCGGTTGAGATTGAGCATTATGGTGTAGGCACTCTCGTAGGCATCGGAGATGTCCGTCATAAAACTAGGATTGATGGGATTGCAGCGATGACTCTTGCACGGGTCATCAAAGTTGATGACGAAGAATTGGGGTTTAACCTCATAAGCATCCAAATGATGGAGCAAATGATTGTAGGCAATCTCTGAGAGGTCGGGAAATTTGTAGTCGTAGATGTACATCGCAAAACCTTTTTCTATTTGTTGCTTGATGTAGTTGTTCACAATGGCATAAGACTTACCCGAACCCGGTGTGCCGAGTACCATTGAAGCACGGAAAGGATTGACGATGTTGATCCACCCTTTGTTCCATTTCTTCTTGTAGTAAAAGCGTGTCGGCAAGTTCACCGAATACTCGTTTTGCATCAGCCGTGTTTCTTGCATAAAACTCTCGTTTTCCATATTGAAAACGTCATCCATCAGATTGTTCTTAAGCAAACGGCTCATCCATACTCCAGCCATCAAGAGACAGATATAGCCGAGAGCGAGGGAGAAGATGTAGAGCGAAGTAGCCCCCACAGCCGAGATAGGCAAAGCCAGTACCCACCAATTGAGGAAGAAGAGCACAAAGCCCACGGCAAGGGCAGAGTAAATCATTCCCCACGTAATCTTTTCCTCCTTGACTCCTTTAGTACCTAGGCAGGAAAGTGCGAGGAAAACCACACAGAAGAGCTTCGTCCAAAGGATGGAGGAGAATAAGCCCGTAGTGCGCTGGAAGTTGAGGAGGATTTTGTCGATAACTTCGAGGGTTATGTGCCACGAAGCGCATGCGCTATAGCAAAACCAATAACAGTTGATGAGGAGAAAGAGTACGGATATGCCTCGCATAAAGTCCATAATCTTTCCCAATGCTCGTAAATCGTCTTCTTGTGCCATAGAGTTATGTGTATGTTTGAATGGTGTTTGAATACTATGATAATATCTTTAGAATTAGTGCTTTCTTCTTCCCAAACGAACCTTACTCTGTCTGCGCAGTTTGCGTTGCCAAGCCGCTTCTTTCCAATCATCATTCCCTGCCGGTGCTGCCAAAGTATCTAAGGTGTCGTCTAAGAGTTCGTCAATGAGATTATTGCTTTCTGAGTTGTCGTGAGAAACGTGGGACTTTTCAGGAAAAACATGGGAGCTTTTTTGAGAAATGTCCCTTGTTTTTTCTCTTCCTTCAGCACTTTTCCAAAGGCTGTTGGGATAACATCTTTCATCCAAGAAAGGATTTTGACCGGTGTCTTGCAGATATTGGGCAAAGACGTTGGCAGAATATCCCTTGCCCAAACGTGAACCATTGAGGGCTATCCCTTCTTTGTCGTCTATAAAGGTGATGCCATAGATGCGCCCTGCCTTATTCCTGCGAAGCACCACTCGCAAACCTTGTTGGATAAGGCTTTTCTTCAAATCGATTTCTGACGAGGGCGAAGTGCGCATTGCCATAAGTACGCGTTGCCTTACTTTCGGAATATCTGTTTTTAGCGCAAACTTTGAGCGTTTGATGTGGTTGGTGATAGCGGTATGTCCCAATCCTCGACCTAGTTCAGAGGCTGCAATGGGCATACTCTCTTTTTTACCCTCATCATCTGTGAGGAGGTAGACCAGTCCATCATAGCGTTTGCCCCGAACTTCTGTTTTTACCTCTTCAGCTGTGAGATGATAGTGTGCGAGTATGGCATTGAGTTCTCCCAAAGAAGCAAACTTGTAGTGTGCAAGTACGGCACGAAGCACTTTTTCTACCTTTGTTTTTCTATTCTCCACGGACTCATTGAGCGTTTCTTTTGTACTTGCTTTTTGAAGTACTTGCTCTTTAGTCGGTGTACTGGGTATCAGTCCGTATTTTTGTTCCAGAGCATCTGTGATACGCTTGCTTCTTCGCTTTTCAAACCCATCATTGATTTTTTCTCCTTGTTCATTTACGCGCAAGGCAACGATGTGAATATGTTCTCGCTCGATGTCGTGATGCTTAAACACGATGTAGGGTTGTGAGCCGTAGCCGAGTGCCTGCATATATTCCTCGGCTAAGGTGGCTAGCCTATCATCTGACAAGCGTTCATCGGGATGTGGATTGAGGGAACAATGGAAGATGATCTTCTTAGTTCGGCAATGCGCAGGGATAAGTGCCTGCATATCTCGAAGTACTTCTTCCATCTTAAATTCCCCTTCAGCTGATTGATATAGTCCTTTGGATAGAATGACTTCGGCATCTCCTTTTTCCACTTTCTTAAAGTTGTAGCCTAGCGCGCCACCGAGGTTTTCCGTGGCAGAAATTTTGGCAATCATCGTTTACGGTAGTCCATGGTGAGGGCAATAACTTGGGATTGCAACGCAAGGATTTGCTTGGAATAGTGCGTCAATTTCTCGAGCATCACCTGTGCTGTCTTAACGGAATGATAGGTATTGAGGGCGCGTACGGCTTGGTTATAGAGAATGCCAATCTTATGTAGTTGTGCCGTGAATTCCGACAGCTTTCGGTTGTATTCCACGGCTGTTTTATCCACGGAAATGACCTTAAATTCTTCACCCAACAAGCGAGCACGCACAAAATCTGACTTTGTTTTTGCTCCCGAACGCCGGAACAAATCAATAATTTTCTGTTGGTCTTTGGGATCAGGTAGGCGTACGTGCCAATTGTCCCACCGAGGTTTATCGGAGTTTAAGCCCTCAGTGGAGGGATTGCTTTGCTGTTTCATGTGTTTCTTCTTTACTGACGACTTTGGAGTTCAGCATTTCCTCGCACCGAGGCAAGGAGTTTTTGTGAGACAAACCGCGGTTTGTGTTACAAAGACACACCTTGCCGGTAAAAAGAGTTGATGCTGAGGAAGCATCCAGCCCTTAGTGGGCTGTTTCCTTCGGTCGTGTTAGAGGTTGTATTTGTTCGTCTGCAAAGTTACAGCCTAATCGCAAATCGTTCACTATGAGGAAAATGTCCGATAAATCCCGAAAGTTCCCGATTTTCTGAAAGCTCGTTTTAGCTCTTTGTAAAGCGTTTATTTTGCCCTCAGAACGAGCGAGAGAACGCTCAAGCTATTAATAGGTGATGTACTCGAAATGTCGAGAAATCGATTTATAAATTTCTCGAGAAAACGACATCTCGAGGTCTCGACTTCTCGGTATCTCGAGATGTAGATCACACGAACACTCGTTAGTTAAAGGACTCTCTTTCTCGTTCGCTCCAACCTTTGTTTTATCGTTCAATCCATTGATATGCAAGCATCACCACATCGCCCACTATTTCTCGGCTTCTCCTCTCAAAAAGGAGGAGTCGGTAAAAGCACCCTTGCCGAGATTCTCAGTAGTATGCTCTACTATGAAGAGGGCATCTCCCTCTTTGTGGTAGATTGTGATCTCACGCAAGACTCCTTCTTCAAACTTCGAGAACGCGAAAAGGAAACCATTGGTGAAGATGCTTCTCTTACGACTTACATGCAAGGCTACTTTCAGCAACTCGGTCGCAAGTCCTACCGCATTATCAAGGCATCGCCCAAAGAAGCAATTGGCAAAGCGGAAGCCCTTATTGCGCAGTATCCCAAAGAAGCCTACCAGCTTGTTATCTTTGACTTCCCTGGTCATGCAGGAACAAGAGAGCTATTGGAACTCTCCTTGGAGATGGACTATATCCTTTCTCCTATAGAACCCGACATTCAGTCTATGGTCGCTTGTTTGACTTACGCCAAAAGTATTCAAGACTTGGGAGTATCCATGCAGACAGCACGTATAAAAGACATTATGCTCCTTTGGAATAAAGTAGATCGCCGAGTTAAAAACACGCTCATCACACACTATAGTCAGTATATCAAAGAAGAAGGGCTAACGCTTCTGCCTTTTCATCTATATGCTGCCCATCGCTTCTCGCATGAGTTGTCTATGTATGGCGCACGTGGCGTGTTTCGCTCCACCTATCTCCCTCCAGCGAAAGTACTTCGTGCAGGGACAAACATAGAAGAACTGAAAAGCTACCTCATCCATAAGCTAAACCTCCAAAATCCTCCCGACAATGCCCACGATTGAAGAGAAACGTAGACAGCTAGAAGCCAAGCTTCACGAGATGGCAGAGGATGGTGTGATGAAGCGTCCTTCTGTAGCTACTGCAAGCTATGACCCGATAGAGGAAAAGGAGGAGCATGTAGCCCAAAAGCAGGGAAACTTCATCCCCGAAGAGGTAGTATGCCCCAAAGAAGAAGCACTGACAATGGATGCATACCGTAGCACCTACTTCGCCCCTCTTCGGATAAGAGAGAAGACCTCTTTTACGATGAACGCTGAGACCTTAGAAATACTCCGCAACGTGTTGCAAGACCTTCACGAGCGTGTGCCAATGGTCACTTACATTGACCATATACTCCGAGCGCATCTCAAGGAACATCGGGACTTACTCAATCAAGCCACAGCCAAACAAAGACGCAAAACCACCATACCATTATGATAACGACCCTACTATTAGACACGCTCCTTGTACTCTCCATCCTTTGGACGGTATTGGGCATAGCTTATACCTACGATCGATGGAGGGGAGGGAGCGTACAAGGGCAGAACGAAAGCCCACACTCAGAAGTAGCTGCTGGCAAAGAGAAAGAACAAGAAGGACATTGCCTAGTGGGCAAGAGTAAAGGCTTGACTTCCCAAGTTATCCCAGCTGTTCCCGAAGCTTCATTGTCTGAAGAATCAGCGGAAATAGCCCCTACCTTTGCAGCGCAAAATGCAGAAAGTGAGGACGAAAATGCCGAGTCTAACGAGTTAGAAGTGGACTACACGCAGGAAGACATCGATGAAGAAGAAGTCCTTCGTGAGGAAATCTTGTGGCGGGACAACCTATCACAGGATGTTTCTCCTGCAAGCATCCTCACTCGCGACCTCCTTCGGCTAAGTAAGTGGAGCAAGCACGATGACAGCTTGGACGAAGAAGATGAAAGCGAAGTGAAAACCACGCTTCAGTCTCTACAAGGCACGGACCTGCTTGCCCAGTATATGGCAGAACTCACGAAGCAAACCGCAGCTCATCAGAAACTCCTACAAGTTCTTCGCAAGGCGGAAGCCGAAGAAGCGGAGATGGAGACAGAATTCTCAACGCTTCCAGAACAAGCGTCGGGTATTGCTTACCAACCCCTCGACTATTATCTGTAAAACATCAACCATATTCATCATTTCATCTCATCGTATTATGAATAAGAAGAAACTTTTCCTCGTCCTGCTCGCTATGTTTGTCGCAACGGCAGGAGCTTATGCCCAAGGTAACGGCATGGCAGGCATCAATGCAGCCACCAAGATGGTGACTTCCTACTTCGATCCCGGTACAAAACTCATTTATGCCATCGGAGCAGTGGTAGGTCTCATCGGTGGCATCAAAGTGTACAACAAGTTTTCAAGTGGTGATCCCGACACGAGTAAGACCGCTGCGTCGTGGTTTGGCGCGTGTATCTTCCTAATTGTGGCAGCCACCATCCTTCGTAGCTTCTTCCTCTAATGGCATCGTGGGACAT
>ERZ773214.781-NODE-781-length-19805-cov-59.445266_pt1 | contig 19805 bp, 14 predicted proteins | sample MGYA00511238_ERZ773214 | MGnify/ENA primary metagenome ERZ773214 (study PRJEB29015, sample SAMEA2738157) | human oral metagenome | biome: human oral; feature: human-associated habitat; material: saliva | place: China | collected 2259 ... | reverse complement strand
CGATGGTGCAGGCAGACCAGGATGCCGGGTCGGGGCCGAGCTTGTAGCCGTAGGGCGCCAGGTAGTTGTTGACCATCATGATGGTCGCGCCGGGCTGCACGCGCACCTTCTTGCCGTCTTCAAGGACCTCAATCTTCTTGAAGTGGCGGCGGGTGTCGACCATGAGGCCGTCACCGCTGGCCTGGCCGGAGAGGGAGGTACCGCCGGAGCGGAAGGTCAGGGGCAGGCCGAGTTCGCCTGCGGCGCGGAAGATGTTTGCGACGTCTTCGGCGGAGTCGGGGCGGATCAGGCCGGCGGGTACGAGCAGGTAGTGGGATGCGTCGTGGGAGATTGCTAGGCGCTCCAGTTCGGAGACGCTGGATTCGACGGCTTCTGCGCGCGCGTCGGAGAGGAGGCGGTTGAGGGTCTCCTCGTAGGGGGACTTGAGTGCTTCGGACGTGTTTGCCACAACGGTGGTCATGATTTGAGCTTCCTTACTGGTGAAGGGTGTGAATGCTGTCCTTATTCCAGTATCTTCCTTTGAACACCGTCTTTTCCGGTTAGCTATGGCTAAGCTTGGCGACTACTTGTCACCATAAGGGGAGTGGGTTATACACCGTGCTGATGCGTAGCTTTGCCGCGTGTTTGCTGGTTTTCCGGGGGAATATGCGCGGGCTTGCGGAGGCGCACCCACCACACTCTGAACGCTGCGGCTGCTGTTAGGCGCGGCCGCCGAGTGCCGTAACATTCCAGCTAGTAACCCAAAAGAAAACGTGGGGCAGAAAGCTCCATGCTTTCCACCCCACGCTTGTGTAACGTTTAGGCTTCGTCGAAGAAGTCCTCATCAAGCTTCATGATGGTGTACGTACGTGCCACCTGCACACCAACACCGTACTTGATCATGAGGCGCGCCAGGTGCTCACCATCAATTAGAACGAGGGAAATTCCGCTACCAAGATCCTCCGCGTAGCCGCGTGCACCAGACGTAAAGGAGCTTGACGTGATGAACACGCCCTGCGTTGCCTTGCCGTGCATCGCGCCCACAAAGTTCTGAAGGTCGGGGCGGCTCACCACATTGTCCTTGGCGTAACGCTTAGCCTGGACATAAATCTTTGAAAGACCCAATGCATCCTGGTCAATGATTCCGTCCACGCCGCCGTCATTGGAAGCCGGAGTAACGGTGCCGCGTCCTGCCGGGCCACCGTAGCCCATCGCCAACAGAACATCCACCACCAGATGCTCAAAAGCAGTGGGGGACATTGCGCGGACGCGTTCCAAAATGTCGTGCGTCAACGCGGATTCAATCTGAGTGATGCTTTCGTCGATGAGTTCCTGCGGGGTGCTATCAGAGACCTCAGTGGGGGCAGTCGTGACGGCAACGGTCTTGGCAGCGGTCTTCGGAGTTTCCTGCGGGTCCTGCTCGGAACTATCAGACTGGGAACGCTCACGCGTGCTGCGGGCGGAACGAACGATATGTGCGACGACATCATCGGGGATGCCCTCAGGGTGGGCTTCAATCAGCTTCAAGCCTTCGTCGGAAATAACCTGCTGACCGCGGCGAGGGGAATCAACCGCACCGAACATCTTGAGATAGGTCAAACCCCAACTAATACGGTCCACATAAACGGGACGCTTGCCGTTCGGCAGGTTGGGTCGCAGCTGGTCTTCAGAAAGCGGGTAGAGCTCCGCTACTGCACTATAAATCTCTTTATTGGTGCGGGGGTTGCCGTCAGACAGATAGGTCAGAATGCAGGGAATGAATTCGTAGAACTTGGGCAGTTCAACCTCAGTGGTATCAGGCGACTGAGCGGTCATCGGTGTATCTCCATTGATTGATAACGGTGGGTAGTCCGTTCCTAATATACCTCTAATACAAAAGATAATCGTTGGCAGAGGCGCCCGTTTTCCCTTGTGCAGGCTTTATCGACGCCGCGGCTGCTGTTAGGCGCGGCCGCCGAGTGCCGTAACATTCCAGCTGGCAGTACTATCAGAAGTCACCACGCCACAGAACAGGGGAGAACCCGCCGAAGCACGCGCCCCCAAATCCTCCACAAACACGCGGCCACCCGCAGGCACACTACGCTCCTTACGATCCACACCCGCACAATACACCGTCATCTTCGCACCCGAACGGTTCTCCACCGCAACCGAACCGCCGCCCGATTTCGACACAGTATCGTGCACAAAACCGCGGCTGCCCTGCATCTGAATCTCGCCCACCTCAGCGCTCTGACTCGTCAGCGGCACGCCATCAGGCGCCTCAAACTCGCCCGAAGAACCGACACCTGCCGTACGAACCGACACCATCCACTGAGCGTCATCAGCCAGCTGCGACGTCGACGCCGTCACACGCGCCGAACTATACGGCACACTCACCGCACCCGCAGACTTCGGGGTACTAGAAGGACCGGTACCAGAAGGAGCCGGCGCAGACGCGCTCGCCGTATTACGAACCCACACGCCCGCACCCTCACCCGAACCGCCAGCAACCACCTCAACCTGAGTGCCCGAACCATCCGAAACTGAAACCTTCATCGTGCCCTCCGGTTCACCGCGGCGCTCAAACTCCACATACGAATAGGAGGCGGGCGCCGCCGGGCCCTCAAAAACCGCCTCCTCAACAGCGCCGCGACCGGCAAACAGGCGGAAACCCTCAGAATCCTGAATTACCGGCGCCGTCGCGTGGCTCGCAGCAGTCGGCTCAGACGAAGCCTCAGCAGACGCAGAAGGGGAGGAGTTCAGGGTGGCGCACCCGCCCAGGGCGGCGGCGAGCGCACCGGAGAGGCACAGGGTAGCGCCCAGCTGACGGACGCTCGGCTGAGGAAAACCTGACTGGTGGAAGCTCGGTAGGTGCAAGAAGGAAGCGGTGGTGTGTGAAGACATGAGGCACTCCGATGTGCGGGTCGGCAACGCTACGGGGCAGTAACACTGCGGGATAGCGCAACCGAGGTGATAGGTACACCGCATATTGTGTCAGGTTAAATGCTCGCAGTGCAATGAAATAGAAACGCAAACGCAACGGCGCGGAGTATCATTCACACTATGGATAAGGCGGAACAGAACCAGGCAGAAAACACGGTAAAGAACGGCACAGCACCCAATACGTCAGCGGGAAATACCTCGGGAAATACCTCAGGCAATATCCCGGGGAACAGCCCGGAGGGTGCGTCTGTGCGCCCTGAAACTACCGTTTCTGGAACTACTGCATCTGAAACCACCCCCGCTGCAGCGAGTCCGGCAGAGTCTACCGCCCTGCACGTAGACGCCGTGCAGATTGATAGCGCCCGCCTGGACAGCGCCCACTCCGTCTACTCCACCGACCTGGACCCTGACGACGACTACGAAGAAGTCGTCGAAGAATACGCCACCACCGACGCGCCGGACGGCACGCACCGCGAGGAACGCCGCATCACCCGTACCACGCATCACCCGCGCGGTAAGGGCGACCAGAAAGCTGGCGCTCTGAATGCTGGAGACCAGAAAGCAGGTACCCAGGGCAACCCTGATGATACCGCCGAGATTATTGACGCGATCATTGACTCGGGCGAACCCGAAACGCACACCACGACCATCCGTACGGTCACCCGCACCGTCACGGACCCACCGCGTCGCGCCCCGCGCACCCGCCTGTTCCGTACGCTCAGCAAGTACCGCGGCGAGAAGAACCTAGCGGCGTGGGAGGACCGCTCCTCAACGCCCATGTTCGTGGCATCCGTGCTGTACCTGCTCGCGTTCGCCGCGCCCATCATGAGCACGCGCATCCAGGAACCGTACGACGGGTACCTCAACATCATTCAGATGATTCTGTGGGGCCTATTCGCCGCCGACTACTGCATTCGCCTGTACCTGGCGCCACGGCGACTCTACTTCATCACGCACAACCTGATGAACCTGGCGATTGTGCTGCTGCCCGCGTGGCGTATTGTCAGCTTCCTCGCCATGATTTACATGACCGCCAACCGCCAATATAAGAGGCTCTCGGAGTTGGCGGTGAAGCTCTTCGGGTACACCGCGATCTTCATCATCATGTTCGCCCTGGCGATCTATTCGGTGGAGTCCTCCGAGCCGGGCACGATGATCCGTGACCTGCCCACCGCCTACTGGTGGACGTTCACGACCCTCGCCACGGTCGGTTACGGCGACGTCTACCCGGTCACCGGTATCGGCAGGGTTATCGCCGTGGTCGTCATGCTGTACGGCGTGGGTATGGTCGCGGTTGCGACCGGTGCGCTCGCGAGCTGGATTATCGAGAAAATCGGGGGAGTGGAGGAGCAGGAGCACCCCGCCACCAAGGCTGACGTGGACGACCTTCGCCAGGAAATTTCTGAGCTGCGTGCCCTGCTGGCTCGTGAGTATGCGCGCCGCGAAGCCCACGACTACACCCTGCGTGAGGTCGTGGATGAAGACGGCGTACACCCGATTCCTTCGGAGGCGGAGGCGGCACGTCGCGCCGGTTTCGATGCTGCTGGTTTCGGCGCCGCCGGTTTTACTGCGTCTGGTGCTGCTGAACCCGCCTCGGCTGCTGCTCAGAAAGCTTCTGCAGAGGCTACCTCGAACACCGCTCCGGGCGCCGCGCCGAATACCGCGCGGGCTGGTGAACCCGCCGATTCCTCGACCTCTCATGAGGTTGTGGTGCGTGAGCAGGAGCCAATCGCCCTGCTGGAGGAGACTCGCCAGACGTTCACGATTATTCGTGAGAAGTTCGCGTTGCGCTCTCGCAAATAGTTGTTGAGTTCTGCTGTTGTCTGCAATGAAATTGTGGGTTTGCCGGTGGCGCGGCAGAAATACTGGGGCAGAAATCCAGAAAATCTCGCCAGATATTATGTTGTGGCTTGTCGAGGCAAAATTAGCCCGTTCAGAGTGCAAATTGGGGTTCTCGGCTGTGAATAACCCCTCAACTTAAGGTCTAATGTGACCAAACTATCTTTTAAAAATAACCGTCACTAGTGAAACTCCTAGCCAGAGCCTATAAACTATCTACCGTGCCAATTACCGAGCACCCTGTAGCCCAATGCGCTACGGGGTGTCGTCGTATGCCCACCTCACTCACGGGCAGGCACCACTCAACTCACAAATTCACTCAAACACACACTCTGTTAGGACACTTTCGTGGCACCTAAGTCCACCCTGGGCGCGCTCGCTCTACTCGTCAGCGCGTTCTCTCTCACCGCGTGCGCATCCGCACCGAATAACGCCTCCGCATCCGCTGTTGTTGACCAGGCTGCTTTTGCAACCGCCGAACCTAGCGCTGTTTCCGCCCCCGGCGACGACAGCACCGGAATTAAGGCGGCGGCTGGCGTCTCGCAGGACCCGTCGATTCACCCGACCGCGACCCAGCCCACCGAAACCCCCGCACCGGATAACACGAGCAACCAGGAACCTGTCGTCTCCACTGCGGCACCCATGCCTTCCTCGGCAGCCGTTGCGCGCTCACAGAAAATCATGGACGGCACCTGGGTTCAGCAGGGCGCCGCTGACCTTGAGAACTACATGGACGCCGTCATTCACGACGGTGTTATCGAGGTGACCTACCACCTGAACCACGAAGAGCTGGCGACCCCCTTCTGGGTTGGCACTTTCGAGGCGAAAGACGGCAACTTCAGCTACGTTTCGCACGTGGATCGTGCGAAGCTAGCCCGCGCACCCTACGCCTCTGACAAGGAAACCAAGGAATTCACCATGGAGGACGGCGTGCTGAGCTTCCCCATGACCTTTGAGGGCGCAACCCGCATCATTCACCTGGAAAAGCAGCACAGCTAAGCGCGTTGCCGGGGGAGTCATCTCATATCTGGCCCGCATGGCGGATGGGTCGTTCCCGTTGCCGCGTGCGGGCTATAGAATGGGACTATGAGCGAGAACACGACCCCCGAGCACGGCACCGCAGCCTCGGTGCAGGATTCCTTCGAGCTGCCCGGCGCGCCGGACCAGTTCCAGCGCCTGTGGACCCCGCACCGCACCGCCTACGTGAGCGGCGGCCAGAAGGACTACACCGAGAAGACCTGCCCCTTCTGCACCGCGCCCAGCCGCAGTGATGAGGAGTCGCTGATTGTGCACCGCGGCGAGCATGCCTTCGTGATTCTCAACCTCTACCCGTACAACCCCGGTCACCTGCTGGTCTGCCCGTACCGTCACATTCCGTTCTACGATGATGCGACCGAGGCGGAAACTATTGAGATTGCGCAGCTGACCCAGCTCGCCATGAAGGTTCTGCGTGAGGTGTCGCATAATGACGGCTTCAACATTGGCATGAACCAGGGCAAGGTGGGCGGCGCGGGCATTGCTGATCACCTGCATCAGCACATTCTGCCGCGCTGGAGTGGGGATACGAATTTCCTGCCGATTATCGCTCACACCAAGACCATGTCACGCACGCTGGACGATATGCGTGTGGCTATTGCGGAGGGGTTTGCTCGCCTCAGCTAGGCAGCCCGGACTAGATAGCCCAGTCTAGATAGTCCGGTGGTCCGGTTGGAAGGCTTGGTGAGCTTGAAAATCTGCACCCACTACTTCAATTTGCCAACCAGTGCAGAAAAAACTTGCTTCATAAATGCGTAGATTAGGCGGTCGACGCGTATTTGAATGATGTTATGCCCCTTGGATATGGCAAAGTTTTAACTGCAGCGACGCTGCGGGGAAGCTTCCAGCTTCCATGAACACCGCACAGCTCACCGAAAAATAGCGGTCACCGATCGCTTTCGGGCTTGGCAGGGTAAGCACCCTGCCTCAACCACAGAGGTCAGCGCCTCAACTGAGAACCCACCCCGCCGTGCGTGAACGCGCGGCAACACTGCGAGGGGTGCGGATCAGCGTGAAGGCTGCTGGCCTCTTTTGCGCCCCGAGGATGTGCACCGGGGAATGTACAGCGGGAATGAGCGGAGCGTCTGGGGCAGTCCCGCCAGCCGCACCGTGAACCCGCCAGAGCCGTTAGATGTGCCAGCACTGGATGCGCCAGACCCGCTAGAGTGGAATGCTATGGACTACCCCAACCTGCTTGAGACTGCTTTCGACGAGTTTACTGCCGCGCCTGCTGCAGCTACTGTGCCTGCCGCCGGTAATGATGCCGGTGCCTCCGATGGTTCAGCAGGCGCGCCGCGGCTGCTCATCTGGAGGCAGATTCGCTGGTCCAATCGCCGCCCGCTCATTGAGGTGGAACCTGTCGTGCCTGTAAGTGGTGGATCCATTGGCGGGGTCGCAGAAGGAGCTAATAGTCGGGCATCTCAAGCGGCGGGGGAGAGCGCCCCTATCCAGGAAAGCGTGCCCGCGCAGCTTGGCGTTCCGAGCGGGGTGCGCATCCAGATTCCGCTGACCCCCGGCGGCTACCTGGGGTTGCGTATTCCGCGCGATAGCGAGGGGGAACTCTACCGCTACTGCGCCGGCTACACCACCGGCGTAAGCGGTGACGCCGCCCCCGATGCTGCCTCCGAATCCGCCCCCGAACCCGGGGTTACCTCCGCCGGAATCCGCCGCGTACCCTGCCCCGAGGGCGCTCGCATCCAGCGTGGCCAGCAGTGCCCGCGCTGTACCGCCCGCGACGAATTCACCGCCCTGCACAGCGCGCACCTGTACCCCGGAACGCTCACCGAATCCATGCGCGCCTACGCCATGCTGGAGCACCGCCTCTACATCGCGACCTTCCCGGACGGCACGCACAAGGTCGGCACGAGCTCCCTGCATTCGACACCGCGCCGCCTGGATGAGCAGGCGGTCGCTACCGCCACCTACATTGCGCTCGCACCCGACGGTCTGGCGATTCGCCGCGCCGAAGATGCCGTGACCGCCCTCGCGAAGATTCCGCAGGTCAAGCAGGTGGCGAGCAAGTACCGAGCCTGGACGAACCCGCTGCCCGGCGCGCAGCTTCGCTCTGCCCATCAGGAGGCGGTCGCCCGCGCCCGCGAAGCGCTCGCCGAACTGGCGCGCACCGAGCCGGAGGTGCCGCTCACCGCCCTGGATGAGCCGTGGATTCCGTCGCTCGCCATGAACCGCCCGTATGCGGCTCTGCGGGCCCAGTCGCCCGAGCCTCTGGCACCGTGTGATTCTGGTCTGGGCGATTCCGGCACCGAGAGCGGGACGGCTGGTTTCTTCTGCACGGGTGCGGCGGGCCAGTTTTTGAGCGCGCACACCGGCGATGCTGACGCGGCGTTCCTGGTGAATACTGCCGCGTGGCGGAATGTGCTGGTGGAGCCTGCGCAGGAGTTCACGCGGGTGAGGGTGCAGGGTTCGCTGTTCTAGATGGGCTCACTGTTTTAGATGAGCTCGCTGTTCTAATACCCCCGGCGCGCCGCTTTAGCCGGAGCCACCATTCCAAAACCTCAGTAACCCTGCCCCTTCCGGCATGAGCGAACGAGTTCCAGCGGACCATTCAGCCGTTGGTGTGCGTGTACTAAAATGGTAAGCATGTCCAAACCCCTCATTCGTCTTCTCGGCCAGGGCGTACGCGCCGCGACTAAGCTTCGCGGTGGCGGCTCCGCCTTCCCCGGCCTTGTCATGGAAAAATTGCACCCCGACTTCGTCGCTGAAGAGCTCGCGAAGCTGCCCTACGGCGTGGTTGTTGTCTCCGGCACGAACGGTAAGACCACCACCACGAAGATGGCTGTGCAGCTGCTTGAAGCTCAGGGTCTGAAGGTTTTCACTAACCGCACCGGTTCGAACTTTGTGCGCGGTGTTGCCGCGGCACTGCTGGGCGAGATGACTCTCGGCGGCAAGCTTGACGCTGATATCGCTGTGCTTGAGCTGGACGAGGCGCACGCCGTGCACTTCGTCAAGGCTGTCAAGCCCGACTACGCTCTGCTGTTGAACGTTCTGCGTGACCAGCTGGACCGTTTCGGTGAGATTGACACGACCCGCCGCATGCTGGCGACCGTCGCCTCCGCAACGACCGGTACCGTGGTGCTCAACCGTGAGGATCCGCGCATCCGCTCCCTCGCTGAGAACGTGCAGCCGGGCGTGACCGTCAAGTACTACGGCCTGGATGAGTCCCTGCGCTCGTACTTCCCCTCGGATGATGAGATGCGCGGCGGCACCGTCGCGAAGGCAACCCTGCCCGATGCAGACGTCACCCTGACCGCGTTCTCCGGCACCTCCGCAACCTTCGACCTGGCGGGTGTGCAGCGAGTCGGCGAGATCAACCTTTACGGCATTTACAACATCTTTAACGCGGCTGGCGCTATGGCGCTGACCCGCGCCGTCATGGGGGAGAAGCTCAACGAAGATAAGCTCATCGCGGAGCTGGCGAAGATTACCCCCGCCTTCGGTCGCGGTGAGACTCTGAACGTGAACGGCCGCCCGCTGCAGCTGCTGCTCGTGAAGAACCCGAGCGGTTTCCGCCTGTCCCTGGCGAGCGCGAACGCTGACGACTACGCCACCATGATCACGATTAACGACCAGTACGCTGACGGTCGTGACGTGTCCTGGCTGTGGGATGTTGACTTTGACAGCTTGAAGAAGACCGGCGTGCAGATGGTTTCGGGTGTGCGTGCCTGGGATATGGCGCTGCGCCTGGAGCATGACGGCGTGAAGGTTGACGAGGTCAACGAGAACCTCGCCGACGCGCTCAAGGGCTTCATTGCCTCCAGCGGTAACGCGCCCATGCGTATTTTCTGCACTTACACCGCAATGCTGGCTCTGCGTGAAGAGCTCGCAAAGATCACTGACGTTGAGAGGGTCTCCTAATGACGGCAACTCACACTTTTGAGGGCACCCCCGCTCCCGGCCCCAATAACGGTAAGACTCTGCGTATTCTGCAGCTGTACCCGCTCGACATGAACATTTACGGCGACTGGGGCAACACCCTGGCGTTGGCTCGTCGCGCGCAGGCACACGGCTTTGACGTGCAGATTCTGGACCACAACCCCGGTCAGCCTTTCCCGGAAGATGTTGACATTATTCTGGGTGGCGGCGGCCAGGACTCCGGCCAGTCCGTGATTCAGGACGACCTGCACGCTAACGGTGACACGCTGCGCTCGCTGGCTGAGGATGGCGTGCCGATGCTCGTCATTTGTGGCCTGTACCAGCTGTTCGGCAAGGAATTCCGCACCCGTGAGGGTGAGGTGCTGAAGGGCATCGGAATTTTTGATGCGCACACGGTCGGCGGCGATGACCGCCTGATTGGCAACATTGTTGAGGAGTCTGAGGAGTTCGGTACCGTGATTGGTTTTGAGAACCACTCGGGTCTGACCTACCTGGGCGCCGGATGCACCCCGCTGGCTACCGTCACCAAGGGCGAGGGCAACAACGTGACCGACTCGTATGAGGGTGCGCGCGTGCACAACGTGATTGGCACCTACCTGCACGGTTCGCTGCTGCCGAAGAACCCGAAGATTTCGGACTACCTGATTGAGCAGGCGGCTAAGCGTAAGTTTGGCGAGTTCACGCCGAACACGATTGACGACTCGCTGGTGGAGAAGGCACGCGCTTCGGCTGCGTCTCGCCCCCGCTAGCATCCTTCCGGGTGGTGGCGTGCACTTTCTGAGGTGGTGTGCGCCTCCGCTACGGTATAGTTATGTGAGTACAGTACGGTGCGTGGGACGTTTCGCCGTGTCCGCACAGAGGTTTTGACTAAGGGAGATACGAATGTCCGGTCACTCTAAATGGGCGACTACTAAGCACAAGAAGGCTGCTATCGACGCTAAGCGCGCGAAGGCGTTCGCGAAGTTCATTAAGGCAATTGAAGTTGCAGCACGTATGGGCGGCGCTGATATTGCTGGTAACCCCGCTCTTGACCTGGCTGTGTCGAAGGCGAAGAAGAACTCCGTTCCTAACGACAACATTGACCGCGCAATCAAGCGTGGCGCTGGCCTGACCGGTGAGACCATTGACTACACCGAAATCATGTACGAAGCACGCGGCCCGCAGGGTACCGCTCTGTACATTGAGTGTCTGACCGATAACCGTAACCGTGCAGCGTCTGAGGTTCGCCTGGCTGTGACCCGTAACGGCGGCACCATGGCTGACCAGGGTTCGGTTGCGTTCCTGTTCGAGCGTAAGGGCGTTGCTGAGGTCACCAAGACTGACGGCCTGACCGAGGACGACGTTCTGATGGCTGTCCTGGATGCAGGTGCCGAAGAGGTTCTGGACGAGGGCGACGTGTTCACCGTTGTCTGTGCAGCAACCGACCTGCCCGAGATTCGTAAGGCACTGGACGAGGCTGGCCTGGAGTACAACAACGACGACCCGGTCTTCCGCCCGACCATGCAGGTTGACCTGGACGCTGAGGGTGCTAAGAAGTTCATGAAGCTGGCAGACGCTATTGAAGAGCTCGACGACGTTCAGAACGTCTACTCGAACGCTAACGTTTCTGCTGAGGTTATGGCAGAGCTGGAAGCTGAGTAATCACTCGGATTCTGATATCTGATGCTTGAAGAAGCCGCTCCTTTAACCGAGCCGCCGTAGGGTGGCTGGTTGGGGGAGTGGCTTCTTAGCGTCTTGGGCTATTTTGGGGATGCGCTGGGTACTTTTCGCGGGGCGCACGGTGACTGTTCTCGTGGTGATTGTTTACGCGGTGACCGCGCTCGTGGCACGCCCCGGTGCCGGGTGCTAGGATTCTGAAGGGCTAGAATCTAGAGATTCTCTAGGGAGTTTGTCGAAAGGGGAGATGATGGCCGCCGCTCAACCTGCCGCACGCGATAGCATGCGTGAAAACCATGCCGCCACCGCTGTGGAGCGTGTGCCGGGTGCCACCCGCATCATGGGTGTTGACCCCGGTCTGACCCGCTGCGGCTTCTCCATGCTTGATATGACTGCGGACCGTAAGGCGCACTTCGTGAACGTGGGTGTTGCCGGCACGATCCCGGCGGAGTCCCTGGACCAGCGTATTCTCTGGATTTTCAACGCCGCCTCCCACTGGCTCGACACCTACAAGCCGGATGCCCTGGCGATTGAGCGTATCTTCGCGCAGGAGCAGGTGAACACGGTGATTGGTACGGCGCACGCTTCGGGTGCGGTGATTTCTGCGGCGGCGATGCGCGGCGTGCCGGTGTTCTTCCATACCCCTTCGGAGGTGAAGGCGGCGGTGACCGGTAGCGGCCGCGCCGATAAGGCGTCGGTGGGTCGCATGGTGACCCGCATTCTGGGGCTGGATTCCATGCCGAAGCCCGCCGATGCTGCCGATGCCCTGGCGATTGCGATCTGTCACGGTTGGCGTGGCGGCGGCATCGGTTCGGGTATTAACATGGCGGCGCAGACGCAGACTCACCAGGGTTCACGCCCGGCACAGGCTCGCCGTGGTGGGTCGTTGACTCCGGCGCAGCGTGCCTGGATGGAGGCGGAGGCGCGCGCTCGCCGCTAGAGGCGCCTGTGTGTCTTCGTGGGCTCTGGCGCCCCTCCTGCTGGTTCGCATGTATTCGCTAAGAAGTTCGAATATATGCTTGATTTCAGAAGAAATATTCTAATATACTTGTAGTGTCTCCCCGTCGAACTGGGGGAGTGCGTTCTGCGGGTGCCAGAGTTCCCGGTGCCCTCACACTGCCGCGAGCCTCAATCCGTGGGCGCGGTGTTGAAAGGTGGAGAGAAATGATTGCATCCCTGACCGGTCGTGTGGCTCAGGTGGGCCTTGATCATGCGGTGATTAACGTGAACGGTTTCGGCATGCTCGTGTACGCGACTGCGCGTACTCTCTCCAAGCTGCGCACCGGTGAGGAAGCTACCGTGCTGACCACCATGATTGTGCGTGAAGAGTCGATGACTCTCTACGGTTTTTCGGAGCCTGCCGAGCGTGAAGTGTTCGATATGATGCTTTCGGTTTCCGGCATTGGTCCGCGCATTGCGCTGGCGGTGTTGAGTGTTCACACTGCAGCTGAGGTGGAGCGCGCCGTGGCGACCGGTGACGATAAGGCGTTCACGAAGGTTCCCGGTATTGGCCCGAAGGGTGCCCGCCGTATTGTGCTGGAGCTTGCAGGCAAGCTGATTCTCAGCGATGGCCAGACCGATGAGCTGCCGCTGAGCCAGGGCATCGTCTGGAAGCCGCAGGTACTTGATGCTCTCACCTCCCTGGGCTGGAGCGAGAAGGACGCTTCCGCCGCTATTGACGCTTACGTGCAGCACAACCCTGCCGCAGAGACCGAGCCGGTGGGCGTGGCTCTGCGCGGTGTGCTCGCCTCCTTGGGTACTCAGAACACGGTGGGCCGCCACTAATCGGCGCGCCCTGTTCGTTGTATCCCACTCAAACTTTTGTGAAAGAAGAATTCTATGAGCCAGAATCCCTATGAGCCGCAGCCCGCGGCGTCCCTGGTTTCCGGCGGGTATTTTCCCGGTCAGGTGCCCGGCACTCAGGCGTCTTCAGCTCCCGCCCAGCGCCTCGTGGCGATGGAAGAAGAGCCCGAAGAGAAGATGATTGAGGCGGCACTGCGCCCTAAGTCCCTGGATGACTTTGTGGGTCAGCGCCGTGTGCGTCAGCAGCTGTCCCTGGTGCTGGAGGCTTCGAAGATGCGTGGCCGTAGCGCCGACCATGTGCTGCTGTCGGGCCCTCCCGGTCTGGGTAAGACCACTCTCGCAATGATTATTGCGGCAGAGATGGAGGCGCCGCTACGCATCACCTCCGGTCCGGCGATTCAGCATTCGGGTGATTTGGCGGCGATTCTGTCTTCGCTGACTCCCGGTGAGGTGTTGTTCCTGGATGAGATTCACCGTATGAGCCGCCCGGCTGAAGAAATGCTCTACATGGCGATGGAAGATTTCCGTGTGGACATTGTGGTCGGTAAGGGTGCGGGTGCGACTTCCATTCCGTTGGAGTTGCCGCAGTTCACCCTGGTGGGTGCGACGACCCGTGCGGGCCTGCTGCCGGGTCCTCTGCGTGACCGCTTTGGTTTTACCGGTCACCTGGAGTTCTACTCGGTGGAGGAGCTTGAGCTGGTGCTTCGCCGTAGCGCGGGTCTGATGGACATGCAGATTACCTCCGAGGGCTTCACCGAGATCGCCGGTCGTTCCCGAGGCACGCCGCGTATTGCGAACCGCCTGCTGCGCCGTGTGCGTGACTGGGCGCTGGTCAACGGCGTGGATCGCATCAATGCGACCGACGCTGCAACCGCGCTGGACATGTACGAGGTGGATTCGCGCGGCCTGGACCGCCTAGACCGTGCCGTGCTGGAGGCGCTGATTCACAAGTTCGGCGGCGGCCCGGTGGGTCTGTCTACCCTCGCCATTGCGGTGGGTGAAGAGACGGAGACCGTGGAGACGGTTGCTGAACCGTACCTGGTGCGTGAGGGCCTGATTGGTCGCACCCCGCGCGGTCGTGTGGCTCTGCCCGCGGCGTGGGAGCACCTTGGCTTGGAAGCGCCCGAGATTCAGCTCTAGACCCGCACCAGCTGATAACACAGCAGTTGATGACACAGTAGTAGCCCGTGTGAGGTAGCAACAACCTCCCGCGGGCTTTTCTGCGCGCTCCCTGTATCGTTCGGCAACGTATTTTTCTGCACCTCTCCTGCAGGCGCTGTCGGGCTCTGCCGGGCTTCATTGGGGACAGAAAATTACGCCGAGAGAGTCCAAAACTCAGGTTAACCTCACAAAAATGCTGGTTCGGGTCACTAAAGCTCATGCTCTCGCGTAGGATGGATACGTACTGTATCTACGATTCCACACCTTCTGGTACGCTCAACCCTCGCGGTGAGCGGCACGGGTGCGGATGTGAAAGTGAGACCATGGATCTTAACTTCCTCATCAACGTCATCATGACGGTTGTCTTCTTTGCCGCAGTTATGTGGTTCTTTACTTCCGCTAAGAAGAACCAGCAGAAGCAGCTGGAGGCGCTGCAGGCAATGCGACGTGCGCTCGTCCCTGGTGATCAGGTGATGACTGCTTCCGGCGTTTACGGCACCGTTGTCAGCACTGACCTTGAGAGCAACAAGCTGCAGCTTCAGATTGCAGAGGGCGTTGTGATTACTGCGTCCATGAATGCGATCCTGAACCTTGTTGAGGAGGAAGCCCCCGCAGCGCCCCTGACCGAGGACGTGTACGAGGCTACCGCATCCGAAGCTCCCGCTTCCGATACCTCTTCTGATACCGCTAAGTAATTCAGAGCGTATGAGCCCGGCGCCCATGAGCGGCGTCGGGTTTTCGCGTTACGGAATCTGTAGAACACTCAATACTATTCACACGAAGAAGGAACATTATGGCTAAGCGTTCACCGCTTGCAGCCGCGCGAGGGGCGCTCCTCTCGATGGTCCTGCTCATGGTTGTTATGGCTGCCGGTATTTTCGGTAGCACCTCCTCGGGAGGTTCTTGGGCACCGAAGCTCGCCCTGGACCTTTCGGGTGGTACTCAGATGATTCTTTCTCCGAAGGTCAATGGCTCTTCGGACGGGAACGTCACCCAGGAGCAATTGAACCAGGCGGTTGAGATTATTCGTCAGCGCGTTGATGGTGCCGGCGTTTCGGAGGCGGAGGTTACCACCTCCTTCGGCTCGGGTAATAACGTGGTTGTTTCGGTTCCCGGAACGATTAGCGCTGAGACTCGTCAGCTGATTCAGGCGTCTGCAAATATGACGTTCCGCCCGGTGCTGCTTTCTGGTGCCGGTACTGCGGTGGCTGAGGATGCCCGCACTGCGGACGATAAGCTGCCCAAGCCCTCCGCGGAACCGACTGATGGTTCGGACCGTAACTGGATTACTGCGGACCTGTACAAGCAGTACGAGGCGAAGGACTGCACCGCGGCACGTAATGAGGACGCCGATAGTGCGGACCCGACTAAGCCGATGGTGGCGTGCTCCACTGACGGTCATGAGAAGTACATTCTGGGTCCTGTGGAGCTGAGCGGTAGCGATATTTCTACCGCAAGCCACTCGCAGGAGACGAGCGGTCAGGGCGTGACGACGGGCCGTTGGGCTGTGAACATTCAGTTCAACGATGAGGCTCGTGAGAAGTTCCAGAACATCACTTCTCGCCTGAACGCGATTCGTGCGAAGAACGCAAATGATCCGCGTGCCCGCTTCGCGATTCTGCTGGACGGCAAGGTGCTGTCCTCCCCGGTGTCGCAGGCTGTGATTTCTGATGGTAAGCCGCAGATTACGGGTAACTTCACCGAGCAGGAAGCGAAGGCTCTCGCCGATCAGCTCAAGTACGGTGCCCTGCCGATTAGCTTCACGATCCAGTCGGAGCAGCAGATTTCTGCGACCCTGGGTTCGGAGCAGCTGCGTGTGGGTCTGCTGACCGGTCTGATTGGTCTGCTGCTGGTGTTTGTGTACTCGCTGTTCCAGTACCGTCTGCTGGGCTTTGTGACGATTGCGTCGCTGATTGTTGCGGGCATCATTTCGTATGAGGCGATTGCGCTGCTGGGTTGGGCGTTGAACTACCGCCTGTCCCTGGCAGGTGTGGCGGGTCTGATTGTGGCGATTGGTGCTACGGCTGACTCGTTCATCGTCTACTTTGAGCGTATCCGTGACGAGATCCGTGCGGGCCGCACGATCCCGTCGGCGGTGAACCACGGTTGGCAGCGCGCATCCCGCACTATCTTGGCGTCGAAGGCTGTGAACCTGCTGGCTGCTGTGGTGCTGTACGTGGTGTCGGTCGGTTCGGTGAAGGGCTTCGCGTTCACCCTTGGTTTGACGGCGATTGCTGACCTTGTGGTCGTGTACCTGTTCACCCACCCGATGCTGACCCTGCTGGCGAATACCCGCTACTTCGGTGAGGGTCACCGCCACTCGGGCCTGTCGCCTGAGTCGCTGGGTGCTACGCCGCTGTACCGTGGTGCCGGTCGCCTCCGCAGCCCGGAGGAGAAGCAGTTGAGCATTGCTGAGCGTCGCCGTGCAGAGCGTGCCGCCGCTGAGGCTGACGAGTCTGCTTCTGATGAGAAGAAGGAGAGCTAAGCATGGCTACCGATGTGAAACCTAATGCTTTTGCCCGCTTCGGTAATGACCTGCATTCGGGTGCCCGCTCGTACCCCTTCGTGGGTAAGCGCCGCCTGTGGCTGTTGCTTGCGGCTGTGCTGATGGCGGTTTCGGTTCTGATTCCGGCTGTTGGTGGCGGCTTCAACCTGGGTATTGATTTCCGTGGCGGTTCGGAGTTTGTGGTCTCGAAGACCGCGCACGTTGATACTGCTACGGGTGAGCGCATTATTCACGAGAAGGCGAAGGACGCTTCGGATGTTCGCGTGACCAATATTGCGCCGGGTACGATTCGTGCCCAGATGAGCAAGCTCAGCGATGATGAGACTCTGCAGGTGAAGGCGGCTCTGCAGGAGGGTTACGGCGTCTCTGAGAATGACGTGACCTCCTCGTTTGTGGGCCCGACCTGGGGTGCGGATGTGACCCGTCAGGCGTTCTGGGGTCTGGTTGCGTTTGTGGTGCTTGCGCTGATTGGTATGGCGTTCTACTTCCGTACCTGGAAGATGTCGCTGGCGTCTATTGCGGGCCTGTTCTTCACCGTGGTGGTGACGGTTGGCCTGTATGCCGCGTTCGGCTTCGAGATTACTCCGAGTGCAATTATTGGTTTCTTGACGATTCTGAGCTACTCGCTGTACGACTCGGTGGTGGTGTTCGATAAGATCCGTGAGAACACGGAGGATGTGCTGGAACGCCGCGACACGACCTTTGCCGAGCAGATTAACCTGGCGGTGAACCAGACCCTGGTCCGTTCGATTAACACCGCTATTGTGGGTGTTCTGCCGGTGGGCGCGATCCTGTTCATTGGTGCGTTCATCCTGGGTGCGGGTACTTTGCAGGACCTGTCCCTGTCGCTGTTTGTGGGTATTCTGGTGGGCATGTTCGGCACGCTGTTCGTGTCTGCTCCGCTGTATGCTTCGCTGCGTTTAGGTGAGCCTCAGATTCGTGAGCACACCGCGAAGGTGGAGAGCGGCAACTTCAAGGACACTGAGGGTGCTGACGAAGCTGAGGGTGACTCTTCGGAGGAGCCCGCCGAGGCTGAGAAGGATGCGAAGCCCGCGAAGGCTGAGGAGTCTAAGAAGTCCGCGGATTCCGCAGAGGACGAGAAGGCGGCCGAGAAGCCCGCTAAGAAGCCGGCACGTGCAACCATTGAGATTCACCGCGTGAACCTGAACGGTTAGCCAACGTTCCGCCAGCGCTACTAGTGCTACTGTGCTACTGGCGTTACTAACGATAGGGGAGTCGATACCGAAAGGTGTCGGCTCCCCTTTAGCGTGCCCGCTGGTTTGTTCCTGCCGGCCTAATATTTCACAGGTCTAATGTGTCACAGTGCGGCATAGTTTACGCGCATATTTTGGCTCATATCCGCGTGCTGGGTAGGATAAAGGTAGAAGATACTGCGCGCCCGCATCCACGCCTTTCAATGACGAGCAGATTCGGGGGCTCAGGTCATCGCTGTTACGTCCAAAGGAGCCCGGAATGAGTGCAGAACCTGCCGTGAACACCAACGCTGAGAACCCTGCAGGGACCGCCGAGAAGCCCGCGGTTCGGCCCGCTGGCCCGATTCCTCTGCCTGAAACTGATTCGTCTGACGCAAAGAAGAAACGCGGCTCGCACCGCGTCATGGCTGCTGGCGGACGTGTGCCCAACCGCCTGGTCTTCGGTAGCCGCAGCAGCAAGATGGAAGCCTCCGACTCGAACGGCGGCACCATCCGTTTCTCCCCGATGATTGCGCCGGTCGTACGTGCCGTGCGCCGCTACCACCCGGACGAAGACATCCAGGTGCTTCAGCGCGCCTACGAGGTGGCGAACCGCTGCCACGAGGGTCAGAAGCGTAAGAGTGGCGACCCGTACATCACCCACCCGGTGGCTGTGACCGCGATTCTTGCGGAGATGGGCGCGACCGGCCCTGTGCTCGCCGCCGGCCTGCTGCACGACACGGTGGAAGACACCGACTACACGATGGAGCAGCTCACCGAAGAGTTCGGTGAGGAGGTCGCCTACTTGGTCGACGGCGTGACCAAGCTGGACAAGATGACGTACGGCGAGAACGCCTCCATTGAGACGATCCGTAAGCTCGTGCTGTCCATGAGCAAGGACATCCGCGTGCTGCTCATCAAGCTTGCCGACCGCCTGCACAACGCGCGTACTTGGCGTTTTGTGCCGCAGGCTTCTGCCGCGAAGAAGGCAGAAGAGACCCTGAAGATTTACGCGCCGCTTGCGCACCGCCTGGGCCTGAACACGATTAAGTGGGAGCTGGAGGACCTGTCCTTCGCCGCCATGAGCCCGGAAATTTACGCCGAAATGGTGCGCATGGTCGGCGAACGCACCCCCGCGCTCGAAAAGTTCCTGAACGAGGCGCGCACCAAGATTAAGGAGCGCCTGGCACAGGTCGGTATCGAAGCGACCGTGACGGGCCGCCCGAAGCACTACTATTCGATTCATCAGAAGATGAAGACCAAGGGCCGTAGCTTCGACGAGATTAACGACATCCTCGCGGTGCGCATCATGGTTGAGGAAGAGGCGGAGTGCTACACGGTGCTCGGCCACGTGCTGTCCCTGTGGCCGTCGATGACTGGCCGTTTCAAGGACTACATTAAGAACCCGAAGAACAACAACTACCAGTCGCTGCACCTGACCGTGTACGGTCCGGGCAACCTGCCGCTTGAGATTCAGATCCGCACCTACAAGATGCACGAAGAGGCCGAGTACGGTGTGGCTGCGCACTGGCGCTACAAGGCGGCGTCGCGCGGCGAGAAGGTCGCAGCTCGTGGCGGCGCGCCCGCAAAGGACCCGAAGGAACCGGGCACCCAGACCTCGGCAATGATGAACGTCGGCATCCTGCAGTCCATCGCCGAGATTTCGAACTCCAACCCGGAATCGGAAAAGTTCTACGAGTCGCTCGCTGACACCCTCGACACCGACGAAATCGTGGTCCTCACCCCCAACGGTGAGGCAATCGCCCTGCCCAACGGCTCCACCCCCGTGGACTTCGCCTACGCCATCCACAGTGAGGTCG
>ERZ773214.777-NODE-777-length-19883-cov-11.914162_pt1 | contig 19883 bp, 28 predicted proteins | sample MGYA00511238_ERZ773214 | MGnify/ENA primary metagenome ERZ773214 (study PRJEB29015, sample SAMEA2738157) | human oral metagenome | biome: human oral; feature: human-associated habitat; material: saliva | place: China | collected 2259 ... | reverse complement strand
ATTTAGATTATGACACAGGGTATTTGGCACAATAATTTGTGCAAGCTATAACTTGCGTAATATCGTAATATGTAGAAATTTCTAGCATTGTTTATGTAATAGAAATTTAAGACTATGTGAAAGCAGCCACCTCTTGTGGTTCTGCAAAGACACCGCATGGAAAAATCACTATAAATGTAAAAGTTATCTAACATAATGGAGATAAATATGCCCTTCCTGAAGATTCCCTACAGAGATTACCCTAAAGAAGGATTGTTCAAAAAACTTTATCGAGAAAACATCTATAAAATAGAGGAATTTAAAGAGGAATTTAAGTATTACGAATATACCCCAATAGAGAAAATTATTATTGATGAACATAATTTAGTACCATTCATCTTTTTTTCACCAGAAGGAATAAATTATTTAATGCCTAAAATTATTGATAGCATCAGCAATGGCATTAGAAATGATGATATTCCAGTAAATATAGAAGAATTTATTATAAATATACCTACCGCAGAAAACATCACTCATGCTTTAAATCTCTTAAAAAAAGATGAGCTTATAATTCTAAAAAAGTATTTAGAAAAAATATTATTTGGGGGCTCATCAAATTTGATACAGCAAATAGGTGAACATTATTTATTCAGAAGTATTGAATATCTCGAAAAGTTAATAAATAATTCCTAAATCTACTTATTATTTTGTTAATCGAATACATACGCCAAGGTTTCTAGAAACGTAGGCGTAGGTTGGTTAAAGATCTAACAATCTTGCAAGGTCGTCTGAAATACATTTTCAGGCAATCTGAAGCAGAAGGAGCAAACCCTCTTGGACAACAACTTGCTAATGAATTAAATACTACAGTTAAAGCACCAAATGAATACCTTTGGTTTTCAAGTAACGTGAAATTAACACCTTTAATACCATGTAAACAACATCCAGAAAGAAATGAAAAAATGACTAACTTCATATCAACAGGCAGTACTTATTGGATTTCAGATGAAGAAATTCATATTCTCGAAGAGAACGCCACTAATGGAGATAAAAATTCAGCATTCAAATTATATCAATATCATATGTTTGTATCTTTAGATCAAGATTTGGAATTTAAATGGCTAGAAATCGCGGCAGAAAATGGACATCCAATTGCCCAATCCAATTTAGCTGATTTATTTTTCACACAAAACAATAAAGAAAAAGCTATATTTTGGGCTAAAAAGGCACATAGAAATGGTGCTAAACTACCAGAAGTAGACTCGCAGTCAAACCAAAATGGAACCACATGACTAATATTGCTCAATTTAAAGTGAAACCAGGAACAACTATTATTGAAGGTAAAGCTGCACCTCAAGGTTTGGGGTTGCCTGGTGGACAAACACAAAAATATATTAATGACTTAGAAAGGTTAATAAGACAATGAATCAGGAGGAATTTATAAAAAAGATTAATATAGTTTTAGTCGAAATTGATAAAATGATTAATAATTGTGATGAATATAGTTATACAAATAAACAGCAGTTGATTTCTATAAAAAATGAACTATATGACATGATTAATTATCTAAATTCAGAAAGTATTTTTCAACAAAAAAAAGGAAAAGAATTTTTATTGTCTCGGATAGTAATTGATTCTTGGCCATTTAATAATGAGGTTGGTAAACTCCTTGTAGAAATAGAAGAAGATTTCAATTCTTTGATAAGAAAAAATATAAAAATGTCTAAGTTAAAAATTTTGAATGAAACTCCTTTAGACTTTCAAGAAAAAAATATTTTTGACAAATGGGACGTCAGTTACCTTGATTTGATGGAAGTTAATCAAGGCTCTCCCTTAGTTGGAAGTCTGTCCATTAATGGTCAAGTTATTACTCGAGAACAGGGTTTTGGTGGGCCTTTGTTGTATTTCAATAGAAAAATATATATTCCTGTTTTCATTAGACGATTTTGCGTTGTTGGATTTAGGCTTGCAACACTAAATTTAGATGATTTATCAATTGAGTATATTGGTGGTATAGAAGACTTGGTTTATCTGAAAGAGATAAAAGATAATAGAATTTATTTCTATACAGATATATATAAAAGTACAGAAAAGAATTTAACTTTATATGAACAAATATAACTCAAGAATATGCTGTAAACATCATAGCCAAAGGACTTCCATGTTAATTTATTTCATTTAGAATTAGAAAGAAAAATTAGTAAACGTAATGCAAAAGCAGTGAAAAAATGTTAACGATATAGTATTGAAGGAAATATCTTTCTATCAAAATATTTATGGAGTATACTTTTATGTTCAAATCAAAATTATTTCCTAAGGATTTTTTTAATCTATGTATTAAGCGTAAAGTAGAAATTAAAAAGTTAGATAAACTTCCCAAGCTAGATAATAACTATTTGTTATTTATTACTAAGTATCAGGAGGTAGAGATAATACCTGATATTTCTCTTTTTAATTATGAAGAAGCTTTAAATGAAAATAGATACTTAGAGTGTAATTATCCCGAAATATCAAAGTGTTTTTGGAGTATTGGACAAGCAGGACAGGGAGATGGATGGTTTTTAAATAAAATAGATAATACCATTTTTCATTATAATCATGATACTGGAGAATATACCAAATCTGGATTTACAAATTTAGGGATAGATTTCTCACAATTTATTCAGTTGGCTTTGTTACACCGAGATTTAGAACACCTATTAGATGAAGGAGAGACACTTACGGATAATGTAAAAACTGAGTTTATAAATTCAGTAAATAGTATAAGTAATAATTTGTTTAATGTTTATCCATTTAAGTATTTTTAATTGGAATATTCAATAAATTTATTAAGCAAGCCGTAGCCCTCTCAAAACCTTCAGTCCTGATGTAGGGGGGGTGTAGTACGCATATGGTTTGACGGCCTCGAAGAGGAAACCGGATTCGTTTGGGACGGCAGATATACCTATATCTACACCAATCCCGACAGAAAAAGCCAAACCATACCCTACTCTACTCTACTCTACCCCCTCTCCCGTGGGAGAGGGCAAAACGATCTAAAAAAGACGAAATCTTCACCGACTCAAAAGGAGTATTTATGTTAAACAAATTTGTTTTAGAGCAGTTAATTGCTTTCTTTCAAAAAAATCCAGTGGCTCAAGGTAAGCCAACAACTGATGATGAGGTCCTCAATATAGAGAAAGCACTTAATATCAAGTTAGATGACGATTTTAAAGAATTTACAATGAGATTTGGTGGGTGTGTCGTTAGGGATACTCAAATATATGGAATACATAATTCCGAATTTCTTGGGGAAGATACAATTATTGATTTGAATAAAGAATTTTCCGATTATCTTAAAGATGGTCAAAGTAATTTAATAATTGGCACCGATGGCTGGGGAAATCCTATTTATATTTCCCCATCTAAAACGGTAATGATTTATAATCATGACACTGATGAATTGCTAACTTTAGCAGCTAATTTTTCAGATTATTTAGAGAAAATCCTTAAAAAACAAATTTAGCAAACTATTTAAACTCGAACTTTTTTAGACGGCCTCAATACCTCTTTGAGGTCGCCTGAAAGACAGAGAAGTTTCAGGTAACCTCAAAGAGGAAACTGAATTCGTTTGGGATGGCAACCTCTTGTGGTCCGGCAACTATACCGGCTAGGGTCGTCTGAAAGTAGAAACCAAGGTAATGGATGCCGCATACCAGCCCTTCCGGCTTCAAAACCAGAACGCCGACCGTGAGACGGGACTACATTACAACTTCTTCAGGTATTATGAGCCTGATGCAGGTCGGTTTGTGAATCAGGATCCGATTGGGTTGTTGGGTGGGGAGAATCTTTATCTCTTTGCGCTAAATACAAGTGAATGAGTTAATTGGTTAGGCTTGTATAGTGACCCTGACTTAGCAAGTAGAATGGCTAGAGTTTTTTCAAATCTAACTAAAGGAGATATAAGGAATACAACTTATGTAATTGCAAGGGTAACAACTAGTGATGGTCGTAGCCAAATCTGGATGGCCTCTGCAGGTAAAGGCGGACGCGTTAGACCAGTGCTAAGAAACGCCGCAGGTGCAGATGAGGTTATTAATAATTTACATTGCAGCAATAAGAATCATTTAAACGATGCAGAACGAAAATTGATGAGGGAAGCAAGAAAAAGAGGGACAAAAATAGAATCAATGGCTGCAAGTAGACCTATGTGTGGTAGATGTCAAAAAGGTGCCAAACGTATGGGTATACTACGCCGTGTAATTACCGCATTTAAAAAAGAAGGATTTTTATGGAACCACTAGATTTATCAAATGAAATCTTATTAGAAGATATTTTAGATACTAATGAATATGTACATTCTGAAAAAAGAAACTTGGTAAAAGCCGTAATAGAACATTTTCCTCCACATTCTGTTATTTACTTTCTAGAATTTGTTGAAAATTCTACCTGTGAAAATAAATATTATGGGTATATTTTTAATAAAACAGAGAATAAAATTTATCAATTTTCTTTTATCGATAATAAAAATTTCAAGAATGTAAAATTAAATATAAGGCATAAAGATAGGAAAAAGCTCACAAAAAAAGATATTTTAGGTTTGGACATCATTGATTTATTGTAAATGTAGTCTGCAAGCGTAGTTTGGGTTACCAACGCCAGCAAGGCGTAACATATATAAAACTTTTAATTCTGGCGTGGTGAGTGCAGTACGTTCCTATGCGGTTTCGCCTACCGCAATCACATCATGGTTGAGCACAGTCAGCCCGACGGATTGGTGTCCCGCTACGAATACGACCGTTACGACACCGACGGCAAAGTGCTCAAGAGCAGCAACAACCTCGGCGAAGAATGGACGTTCGACTACCGCAAAGATCAAACCGTCGTTACCGACGCATTGGCACGGACGGCAGATATACCTATATCTACACCGATTCCGACAGTTACAAACCCTTGGCACAGGTCCACAACCGGACCAACGAAGAAGGTGAAAGCCACCAACAAACCCACAACTTCCACTGCGACCAAAATCGGCTTTCCGAAAGAGATTGCCGATAAGAACTACAATCTGGTTTGGTTCGCCAACTACACCGTCTGGAGCCGACTGAAAGAGGAAACCAAGGTAACGGATAGTGCATATCACCCCTTCCGATTGCAAAACCAGTATTATGATTCTGAAACAGGGTTGCATTACAACTTCTTCAGGTATTATAAGCCTGATGCGGGGCGGTTTGTAAACCAGGAGCCTATTGGATTGATGGGTGGAGAGAATCTTTATTGGTTTGCGCCTAATGGGCAAGATTGCCTAGATCCTTTAGGTTTGGATAAATGATGTGAAAATAGCAAAGTTAAAACAGAATCAAACACAGCATTTTTTTGGTCAGGTAGAACAGATGGTATTGGTGGACAACATATTGCTGCCGATATTGCCAAATCTAATGGAGGAACAACATCAACCCGCTTTGAAGAACAATCCTAATATAGATCCTAAAACAAAGATTTCAACTGTTATATTTCAAAGGTAATTACTATGGATGATTTCGTAATTGAAAAAATTTCAAGAGGTATGTTAATTGTTTCTTTAAATGGACATGAAATTTCATTTGAAGGAGAAATGTACTTTCCAAATAATGAGTTTCACTTTTCCCTATATGCGAAAACAGCAAAATTTACTAAGACCAACCAAATTTTAAGCAAGGAAGAGTTAGATAATATTTTAGAACATTTAAAAAAAGAATTTATTTTAAAAAATAGAGTATTAGACATAATTTTCTAAATTTAATTATCAACTGTAAAGTAGCCCAAGCAAGCCGTAGACCACATGAAACTTCCAATCCCGACGTAAGGTGTGCGGTATGCACACACACGGGTTCTGCCTTTCAGACGACCTCCCAAATGCCAAAGAACGCGTGCGTGGCAGAGCCACACACCCTACGGCATGCAGGTTACGCTTGCTGATGCGGGGCGGTTTGTGAATCAGGATCCGATTGGGTTGATAGGTGGGGCGAATCTGTATGCGTTTGCGCCTAATACAAATAAGTGGCTTGATGTCCTAGGTTTAAATAAAAATCTGCCCACACCATACCCTATGTGAGCCTTACCTCCTGGTTCTAATCAAAAGCCTTATACCATATATAAGGTACTGAAACCAATTGATAATGTAGCTGCTTGTAAAATTATGCCGTGATTCGGAGAGATTGGATTAGGGACACCGTATGAATTGCCAAAATCTGTTAAATCATATATAGAAGCTGGGCATCTAGAAGAGGTGAAAATAGGAAAATGTTAAAAATTAATGAATTGAATTCATATCTTAAAAGTAAAGGAGTACCAGAAGATAGTTACTCGATCAATGAAGTAAATGATGAATCACTATGTATTATTGAAGAAAATAAAAAATGGCATATATTCTATTCTGAAAGAGGATTGAGAACCGAAGAATATTGTTGCCAAGATGAACATTCGGCAATTCTATATTATATAAATCGGTTATCAAAAATGTTAAAAATTTCTTTTGAATGAAAAAGGTAAACCGTCAACAAACTCACTACTTTCACTGCGACCAAATCGGCATACCGCGCGAGATGACCGACATTCACGACAATCTCTTATGGTACGGCAAATACATCGCTTAGAGTCGTCTGAAAAAGGACGAGCGGGTTTATATGGATGCGCATCAGCCGTTCAGAGTGCAGAACCAATACTTTGATGAGAAGACGGAGCTGTATTACAACTCTTCAGGTATTATGATCCTGATGCGGGGATGTTTGTGTATCAGGAACCGATTGGATTACTTGGGGATTTCGCCATTCTCGGTATTCGAAAGATAGGTATAACAGGAAAAATAATATGGTAAATGATAGAATTTCAAGTTTTGACGCTTTTTTAGAATGTAAAGATCTATCAATCAATGATTTATTGGAGAAACTACTACATTCTAATACTATTATTCAATATGAAGCAGCAAAAAGACTACAATTTTTTCAGTATAAAGAGATTATTGATATAATCAGAAATATTCTCTTAACAAGTCGATATAGTAAACATAGAGAAATTGCAAATTTTATCTTGGGACAAATACAAGAAAAACTGAGCACCACGGAATTGAAAGAGATTTTTTCCATATTAATTCACTCTATTCAAAATGATAAAAGTATTAAAGTAAAATCATCTGCAATATCTTCCTTAGGACATCTATTTAGAAAATATAATCTAGGAGAAGAAGAATTTCGTACTGTGGAAAATAATATTAGTTCTATTTGGAATATGAATAGATATTCTATAATTATTTCTATTGCATTTAGTTCCGCATATTTCCCAAAAAGAAATTATATAAAAGAATATCTAATAAAAAATTTAAACAGCAAACATCACAAAATTATCTCATGGGTATTATATGGATTGAAAGAAAAACATTATAAATCAAAATCAATTGAAAATTTACTAATACATAAACTAAGCCAATTTGGTGAAAAATCCTATATTTACAATGAAATTATTGCATTTTTAATTTCAATTAATTCTAAAAAAGTTATCCCTTATGTTAAAAAGACACTATTCACTCAAAGTAAAATTGATGATGAAATTTATACTGAACTTAAAAATAATCTGTCGGATGAATTTGCAGGATTGAGAATAAAATTATTAGAAAAATTTAAATAGTTTCTTGTCGTCCGGCTCAACCGCAAGTCTGCCTTCGTCTATGATATTACTGACCGCCTACTGATCCTCGTTATCGGCTGCGACGGTGGTGATAGCGATGGTGCTTTGGATTTGAAGGGTTTAAATCCACCGGGGTGAAAGTTGGTGTGTATTAACAATGGAGTAAATACATAAAGATAGCTAAATATAGGGAGTTAAGAAACAAAATGCTACAGATAGTTATTGATAATTTGGAAGCATTAAAATTAGATTATTCTCGTTTTAGTGTACAAAAGAATTATTTTAATAGTGAGATGATTTCTATTACTTTAATATGTTCTTTACCCGATAAGATTGGAGAGCTTACCATTTGGAATGATTTGAGTAGGGTGAAGGAGTGGATTGATCATGAGACAGAAAAGATAATTTGTTTAGAAAGAAAGGAATTTGATACTTTAGAAAATTTAACAAATGATTTATATCTATTTATTGAGGAATGCTGTTAAACGAACTAGATCTGCCACTTCACTCAAATTGGCAAGTAAGTTAACATAGAAATCGTCTGAAAAACGAGATAAACGTAACGGGAACTGCGCACCAACCCTTCCGATTCCAAAACCGGTATGCCGACCGTGAAACGGAGCTACACTATAACTTCTTCAGGTATTATAAGCCTGATACGGGTCGGTTCGTGAATCAGAATCCGATTGGGTTGTGGGGTGGGTAGAATCTGTATCAGTTTGCGCTAAATGCGCAGGCGTGGATAGATGTTTTGGGACTTGCTAAAAAGGTCCTTTAGGCAATGGTAATCTCGGCAGTACTAGAGCAAACTCACAACAGCTTGGTAGAAATATGATATTGGAAGGTCGGCCAGTTATGTCAGGCTAAGCTGCGGGGCATCCTCGCCCTCATAATGAAATGCATAATAAAAAATTCCATGAAAAGGTATGAGAAAGATTAAAAAATGTAGTAGAAACTATGAAGAATAGAGGACGTAGAAAAAAGCAATTAGATGTGCTTTGAGACGTGCCCTAAGACAGATTGGTAAAAAATGTAATACTTAAGGATTTAGCAAGATGAATTATTCTAATGATATATTTGAAAACTTAGTTGCTACAATCGAAGAAGCAACAAGTCAGGCGGCTATAGATTTGTTCAATTCGACAAATGAAACTTTTTACTTCTTCGTGTTAAGTACCACAGGAGAGGCACTGGCTCCTTTTGTGAGTGCTTGGTCATATGAAGCGCTAAAACAACAAAGCATTGCTCAAAATTGGGATGCTCACGATATTACAGATTTTAAATGGTCTTCGATAGACAGTCCTTACTTAGAGTTTGGCTCACAATATTTCCATCAAGTAAACCAAGCTTTCTTAGATCGTATTGATATTCACTCATTAAAAAGAGAAGTAGAATATGAAAAAGAATTTAATTTCCGGATTAATGCGATGGAGGAAGCACTTCATCGGTGTGACATGAAGGGAATATTCTCCTTAAATCAACCTCGTTCAGAAATTATGATTAATGTTGAAATATTACCACCTGATTATACAAATACTATTCGTGCGAAAAAATTAAATCCTATTGAATCAATCCAAATTTGGTTAAAAGAAGCTGCTGAACCTGTGGAATAATTAAATTTTCTTGATAGTAAGCAAGCCGTAGCCCTGCACAAAACCTTCGGTCCTGACGTAGGGCGCTGCGATACGCACGTACGTGGGTTCGCCTCTCTAAACCTCACGTCGTTACTTGCTTCAAATTTAAGAGCTTCAGCAATAAATTTTACTAGAAAAAACAACTTATAAGTTTAATACAAAAAAGGAATTAAAAATGACTAAAGCTATTCAAGAAAAAGTTATTTTGAACGAGATTAAGGAGATTAGCCTTAATCGAATAGGAGGAAATATTCCTAAATATTTTGATGATAAACAAGATTGTATTTCAGAAATGATATTTTATGGATGTTTTGAACATCCATTAAAAACTAATTTTATATTATCTATTTTCTTGCCTAAAAATCATGATATTATGCTTGATAATAATATCTATCCTAATTGTGCAATAAAAGTTTTTACTCATCCAAAATCTGAGGAAAGTAAAATTACTTCATTTACAAATATGGACTTAAATAGGATTTATTTTGAACCGTATAGGAAAGTAAATAGTGATGATTTATCAGGTTTAGTAACAGTAGGAGGAGAATTGCAACTAATTCAAGAAGAAGATTATTTTTATAAAAATCTAGAAGAAGATGGATATTTGTACTTGATGAGTATAGACGAAGATTATTACCCAGATAATCTTCTTAATGGTAATTACCCGTTTGATTATGGAAAATTATATATATATTATAAAGAAAAAGATAATAAAGGTAATATTGATGTAATAGCTGGATTTTGGCAATATTCTTAATTGACCAATAATATAATTTTTATTAGTAACAAGCAGTAGTCATTATGTAACTTTCAATCCTGACGTAGAGCATTGTGGTACGCACGTACGCGGTTTCGCCTATCGAAACCACATTAACGAAGACGACGAAAACCGACAAGAAACCCACGACTTCCACTGCTACCAAATCGGGATCCAAAGAGAGATGACCGATAAAGACGGCAACCGCTTGTGGTTCAGGGATTATTATGGTTGGGGACTGTGCCCGGCCAACAAAAATAAACCAAATAAACCTAAACCGCTGTTAAAGAATTTATTCAAACTTTAATTTGAGAGAAGTAATTAGATAACAACATGCAGCGCTTGACCCTTATAGGAATCTAGGAGATTAGCTATGAAAGCAATAGAAATTTTAAAGAATTTTGTGGAAGAAAAGTTATCAACTGAAGAATTAGAAATGGCGTTGTATTCCAATCAAGAATTAATTTCCCTGTTGGAAAATACTAAAGCTAAACCTTATATGAATAGTAATTCCACTTATGAATATTTAATTAGTCAGGATTTGACATCTCTTGATGCAAAGTTAAATTTGATGGATATTTTCAGGGAAATTTTAGATTACAAGCATATCCCGTACTCTTCGAATTCAACGACAGAAAAAAATTTTGATTTGATTTTGGAGGCTATTCCTAACTGGATACCAGCTGATATGGGTTATTTAAATTCCTTGTATGATAAGTATAAACCTAAGACGGCGACCACTTTTAAAAAGATTATTAAGGAACATTTCATTTGTATGAATAAATATCCCAACTGGTTACAGGAGCCTGATTGGCCTATCGTTGATAATATTCCCGCAATGTTTCTAGGGCAGTTAGATATATCGAAGTTGAAGCATGATACTACTTATTTATATATTTTTTGGGATGAAAAATCAGATAGATATATAGAAATAATACAGTCTCTATAAATGAGCAAGTTCTATCGCTCATATTATGTTGTCGAATAAATTGGAAGATGCAAAGACCAAACATGGTGCCATTATGAGGATTAAGAATTTTTTCTGAAAAATTTACTCACGGTGGTAAAAAATCTGTTGGTGGAAATTGATGAAATAGATTGATAGTTCATTATGTTAAATGAACATTATTTATATAAACAAGAAAGGCTGTTATATGATTGAAACAACTAAAGATATGATTTCTGTGTGGATGGGAACATCTTTAAAAACATCTGATGAATTTAATAAATATACAGATGGAATGGAGGACTCCGATTCTCATTGCCCAGCTTTTGCAGATTTTGGAGTTTCATTTATTGATTCTGATTTTTTTGTGGCATTCCAGACAGATGATGGAGAAATTGTGCCAGTTGAAGTGTTAGCAGAAGAAGTTGGAGCGCACTCCAATAAAGTTATAAAAGATATTGTTAAAGTAGCAAAAGAGAAAGGAATAAATGAAGGCAATTCTTTATACTATTATTCTAATGCAATATTTTATGAAGAAAATCCAGGTAGACTTTACAATGATTTAAAGTTTATAGGAACTTTCAAAGATCCAAGAAAAAAATTTCGCTAGTGATCGTGAAATAATCTAAAACGAACCCACTACTTCCACTGCGACCAAATCGGCATACCACGCGAGATGACCGACATTCATGGTAATATATTCCCAAAAAATCATGGAGTAACTCAGAAACCTCATATTATCAATGTGCATGGCCACCATATTATTTTTAAAGGAACATTTGAACACTCTTCTAGTATGAACATAGCATTTATTCGTTCAAGAGGCATAGCAAACAAATATGATATCCCATTAAACTATGATATTAAAAACATTAATGTTAATAGAGAATGATTGGTGTCAAAATGTCTATGAAAGGAAAATCAAAATGAATATTTTAAGTAATTATATAATTCAAGATTTAATTCAGAATGTATATAAAGGAGTTACAGAGACATTTAACTATGTATTAGAGAGATATAATTCTAATGATGTTTTTGCTTACTCATTATATATTGATGACTATTGTTCATACCTAGGCTGGGCTGCTAACACTATTTCTCACTACGAAATGGAAAAACTAAACTACCCAAAAGAAGAACATCCTTTTATTAAATGGTATTACCCTCAATTTGCAATAGGACTTGGAGAGGTTCCTGAGAAAATAGATAGTGTATTCAATAATGAGATTCAAAATATTCTTAATGATGCAAATGCCTCAATAACAGAAGATAATTTTGAGCAATATCAGGCGGAAGTATATGATTCAATTATAGAAGGATTTAAAAAAGCGATAGCAACTGTAGATAAGGAAAAAACAAAAAATGTAATATTTTTTGTATCTATTGCAGATAGTGATAATACTGAAATTATGGAAAATTATTCTGCTGAGCAATTGAATTCATATGAAAAGTTCATTACGTTCAAAAACAGATTTCAAAGCAAGCCGTAGCCTGCACAAAACCTTCATTTCAGTCCTGATGTAGAGCGTGCGGTACGCACGTACGCGGTTTCGCCTATTGAGGCCCCATCAACAAAGGCGGACGACAAACTCACTACTTCCACTGCGTCCAAATCGGGCTGTTGGGTGGGGAGAATCTATATTCGTTTGCGCTAAATACTTAGGCTTGCGTGGATTGGTTAGGTTTGCGATTTGCCAAACCTCACGTCATTAAAATTAATGGGTGAAATCCTATTAATTCCAGTTCTGCTGGTACTCTTGGTAAACCTACTAGTGATTACCAAGATTTTAAGAAAGCAAATATATTGGCTTTTGGAAAAATGATCCTTTCGGTGCAAAGGCTTCTCCAGGGTTTATATGGCATCATGATACAGGAGGGATGATGAGGCTACTTCCTAAAGATATACATAAGTCTGTGAAACATACAGGTAGTGCGGCTCAACATCAAACACGAAAGGGAAAAGGAAAACGTAAAGGGAAGCGTTAAGTAACTTAGTAAAATTAGTAATAGGAGTGATTTGAAAGTGAATATTAAATTTAAAAAATTCGGTTTAAGCCCAGAAGACATACAGCAGATGAGAAACTATGGAATTTTACCGGATAAGAGGACTTTAAAAAGTTTAAGTAAAGCATACAACTCAAGTAATCCTAATGTTGAAGATATTATTGAATTTCAAGATAAATTAGGTTTTAAGATTGATATAGATTATGTTGATTTTTTGCTTAAAAATAATGGAGGAATTCCATCCAAGATTAGAATAAAAGGCAATAAGATGGTCATTGATCATTTTTTGTCTTTTAAGTCTGATTATAAACTTAACTCACTTATTGATATATATCCCGATTTTCAACAATATGGATTGCCTATTGCAGCAACTCCTTCTGGTGATAGTATCATTTTGTCTTCAGATGGAAAAATTCGTTTTTTTAATCATAATATCGACTCTATTGATGAAGAGGTCGGTGTAGTTGCAGATAATTTTTTAGCATTGCTTGAAAAATTATATTAGCAATCTATGCCCTGTATAAAGCAAGCCGTAGCCTGCATGAAACCTTCCATCTCGAAATAGTGTGTGTTGCGGTACGCACGCGGTTTCCGCTTTTCAGACGGCCTCGAAGATGCCATCGGATTTGTTTGGGACGGTAGCCATTTGCTGCAAGAAGTCCAACCGGACGGCAGGTATACCTAACTTTATACCAATCCCGACAACTACGAACCCCTGGTACAAGTACACAACCGGACCAACGAAGAAGGTGAAGGCGACCAACAAATCAACTACTTCCACTGCGACCAAATCAGCATACTATGAGATATTGCTGTAGATATCGGTCATCTCTTATGGTATGGCGAATACACCGCCTGGGGTCGTCTGAAAAAGGATGAGCGTATCTATCAGAACGCACATCATCTATTCAGATTGCAAAACCAGTACGCTGATCGTGAAACGGGGTTGCATTACAACTTCTTCAGGTATTATGAGCCTGATGCGGCACACAAAATCGAAGTACATATGATAGGGATAAACCGATTGGACCTAGACCGAAATCTGATTATGGTCATGATTGACATAGAAAATTTACATTTAATATCGTTTAACTTTATTGAGGAGTTGTATGCTATGAATTTAGATGCAGTTAACCCAGAATTAGAATCAAAAATTAATGATTTAGTTTGCGAAGCTTATAATAAATCTTTTTTGGAACAAGAAAAATTACTAAAAGAAGCATTTGAGCTAATACCCAAGCCAGTAACTCAATGGGCGCATCCAACTACAATGGTTGCGATTGCCTTATTCGACTTATATTATAAAAATCAGAAATATGAACAGGCTGAAGAATGGCTGACTATTGCTTTAAGTGTTGCTGATTTAGGAACAACTAATGCAGGAACATATCTATTAGGCGGTCTTTTTTATTATGATATTGAAAAATATGATGATGCTTATAAATATTTCGATATTGCTTATAATGATGCTGGGTATTATCCATTTAGCATAGAAGACAAAAAATATTGGCAATTTTATAAGCAACGTAAAGAAGAATTAAATCCTAAGAAAAAAAACAAAAAGTAAGATTCGATATTTTCAGACGACCTTTTTTGTAACGTACTTAACCGCCGCTACGCCTACGACCCGGATGTAGTATAACTAGAGGGAAATATACTATGAAATATCATATTGAAGATTTAAGAGACCAATTACATAACCATAACTGGATTGTTTTGAAAGAATCAGAAGGAAATGATTTAGATATATCAGAATATTGGACTATTCGTCATAGATACCAATCAAACAAAACTTGTACTCTAGCTTTTGAAGGAATGGATGACTTGGAAGTTTTACCAATCGAAAAAAGTTATGCATGTTTTTTATCTGAAGAGCCAGCTATATCATTATACTTTTCTAAGAGCATTAAGTTATGGAAGAGAGATTTAAATACATTCATTTTAAATCTGAATTCTTTTATAATTTGCTAATTTTAAATCCTTCAAACTATATAAAGCTAATCAAAATCCAAATAACTGTAAATGTTTCTAGCAAGCGTAGGTTGGGTCAAGACCCAACAAAATATCAAGGTCGTCTGAAAAAGATGAGCGAGTTTACAAGTATGCGCCCCAGCCCTTCCGATTGCAAAACCAGTATGCCGACCATGAAATTGGACTGCATTACAACTTCTTCAGGTATTACGAGTCTCAGGCGGGGCGGTTTGTGAATCAGGATCCGATAAGGACGGCAATCTATTATGGTACGGCTAATACACCGCATGGAGTCGTCTGAAAGAAGAAACTCAAGTAACGGATAGCGCATGCCAGCCCTTCCGGTTGGGTTGATGGGTGGGGAGAATCTTTATTCGTTTACGCCTAATGCAAATGTATGGGTTGATCCATTAGGATTATCCGTACAATCAGAGAGTGCTCAACGTGGAATTGATAAAGCAACTAAGTATTTAAAAAGTAGAGGTTTTAAAATTTAATCAGATGAAGTAACAATTAAAGTTCTCGATAGAACAGGGAAAAAATTGAAGAAGGTTCGAATTCGTCCTGATATAGTCGCAATGATAGATGGGAAAATCTATTTTATTGAGGTAAAATTATGAAAAGTAAAGAATTTATTCAAGGCCTTATTGAATATTTGAAAAATAATTTAAATATTTCTGATGCTAATTTTCTAAAAGATAGGATTAAATTTAAAAAAGGAAAATATGTTTATGGTGAAATATCCTTTAGCAATTCTCGTACTTTCGAGGGGGTCATACTTCATCTATATGCATACAATTCTGAAATGGGAAATTTTTTCTCCCAAAATGTTCCTCCTTATGATAAATCGTCAAATCCATATGATTTAGTATTTGTACAACCATCTATCTCGCAGGCGCATTTTTTTAAAGCTCCCCCTATTACCTCATTTCCTTATGGAGATACCATTAAATTACCTGAATCTGAGAATGATGCAAAAAACATCTATCCAGATGTATTAAAGCATTTGCAGCAAAATCATATTCCAATCATTATGGCCTTTCATTCCGGTAGCAAAGAAGTTTTAAAATATTTAGCACTTTATCCAGAGGCTTTTCGTTTTAAAGCATTAACCGCTATTTTTATTATAAATAAGAATGAATTACCACTAAATGATCCTTTAATACAGAATATTTTATTGTTTGATAAAAAAGTATTAGAAAATGATAATGGCTTGTTTAGCAAGCATGATTTGATCTTCCTGGAAAATTCTTTTGACCAAAATTTAAAACAACAAATTATGCAATAATTAGTCCTTGTAACAAGCCGTAGCTCGCACAAAATCTTCAATCCTGACATAGTGCATGTGTGGTACGCATGCACGCGGTTTCGCCTATCGAAACCCTATCAACGAAGACGGAGAAATCGCCCAACAAGCCCACTACTTCTGCTGCAACCAAGTCGGTATACCGCGCGAGAAGACCGACATCCACGGCAATCTCTTGTGGTACGGCGAATACACCGACAGGGGTCGTTTGAAAAAGGATGAGCGAGTCTATCGGAATGCGCATCTTTTCTAGAAAAAGTTGTAAGACCGTACTGCTCACCACAATTTATATAATATTTCCTTTTGTACATGTGCGTGCGAATATATATTTATATGTATTGTGCTTATTGATGCGGTATAGGACATTTGACGGACATTTCAATTTTAGATATTAATATACTTGGTAAGGCAATTGGAGCCCGTTCCTTGAATAGTAATATATAGAACCCTTTATCAAATTGATAGAGGGTTCTTTTGTGTTATCCGTCATGCTTTGTATTTGAAAAAATCTTTCTATTTATAGTATGATTACTTTATATGTTTTTATTCTGTAGAAAGGAGCTCGTATGAATCGACTTAGTTTCTCACGAACTCAGATTTTAATTCTCCTTAGTGTATGGCTCACGTTCTTGTTGAGTTTCGTAATGCGCTTATCTTGGTCTTCTGTTATGCCTATCCTTAACGAGGCTTTGCACTTTACTGCAAAGATGGGGGCACAGCATATTTCGGCCTTTTACTTTGGGTATGCCTTAACCGTATTACCGGGTGGTATCTTAGCCGACAAAATTGGTTATAGACGAACTATCTTGTTTAGCTTAATCGGTATGGCTGCTGTAACGGCTCTTATGAGTACTATTACAGACTACAATATGGCTTGGGGCTTGCGCTTCTTATTAGGCGTTATGTCTGGCCCTGTACAAGCTTCTTGCTTGAGTGCTATCGGCGATCACTTTGGTCCTAACCAGCGTGGTGCGGCTGTAGGTATCTTCATGAGCTGTACTTCCTTTGGCATTACTACGGTAAACCTTTATGCACCTTATGTAGCCACACATTACGGTTGGCAAACAGCGTTCCTTGCTACAGCTATTTTGCCGTTGGCAGTACTGGTATTATGTTACTTCACGGTACGCAAGCCAAGTGCTGAAATCATGGCACAACGCGAAGCAGAGGCTTCCGAAGCGGCGGCTAAGCTCGGCGTAGGTCAAACGTCCTTGAAAGAGAACTTAAAGCACATCCTTTCAAACCGCAATATTCGTTGTTTAGCAATTGCTGGCTTCTTTGCAACAGGCACAACTTGGGGTGTAACGCAATGGGCGAACTTGTACATGGTTAAACAATTAGGTGTAACTGCTATCTATGCAGGCCAAGTCATGAGCGTATTCGGTACGGCTGCGCTCATTGCGAAACCAACAATTGGTATTTTATCTGATATTTTGCCAATTAAGAAGAACCATTTAGCGGCGCTCGTTATGTTCTTATTTGCGCCCGCTTTAATCTTGTTTGCAAGTACGGCAAATCCAAATATGCTTTTTGTAACAGGTCCAATCCTCGGTATAGGTGCCTTTATGCATAGTGCGTTGACTAATGCTCTTGTAGTTCAATCTGCAGCACCTCATTTGCGCGGTACTACAGCGGGCTTTGTAAACTTGTTTAACCAAATTGGTGCACTCTTGGCACCAATTCTCTTGGGCAATGTCCTTGTCATGACGGGTAGCTACCAAATGTCTTTGATGTCTATCGCTATAGCTCCTATTATTGGTGCATGTGCATTATTCTTTATTCGTCTTAAATAATATAAATGGATCCGTACATGAATTGCTCTTCTAAAAATTGCGTCTAATTGGAGGGCAGATCAAAACGGATCCTTTTTTGTAATTAATATGTATATTGTGTATGGTGTTCTTTTATTATATGATTGAGTCATATTACAGGAGGAATGTAAATGGAAATCATCTGTTTTGGAGATAGCATTACGCGTGGCTATGATGTACCCTATGGACGCGGTTGGGTCGAAATCTGCGATGCTTCCATAGAGAACGTTAATTTTACAAATTATGGTGAAGATGGCTGCTCCGTACAGGGGATGATATATAATATTGAAAATTGGGCGGTTACTGCTGTATCCGATCCAACACGTCATATTTTCTTGATGTGTGGCACTAACGATATTTTACAAGGTCGAGATAGTACCTATGTGTACAAGACTTTGGTGAAAGCTATTGAGCTTGCTAGTACAAAAGGAACGGTAATCATCGGTTTAGAAACTCAAATTGATAGCGATATGGACGGATTGGATCTGGTTGTACGAGAGGTTAATGAACAGCTAAAAGCTTACGCAGAGGCGCATAATATTAAAGTTATAGATTTCTATACTACCTTGTTTGAAGCAGATCAAATTGGACAAATTGTCTTTGCCGGAGAGGTTCATCCCAACGAGCGTGGTTATCGATTAATGGCGTATAAGGCATTAGAGGTCTTTACGCGATTATAACGGAGCTATAATAGAACTGGAACGGGACTATAATACAACGTAATATAAAGAACATAAAAACTCCCCTAATGAGTTGCCTCATTGGGGGAGTTAGTGATTTATAGTCTTTTGTGCTAGCGAAAGTTGGGGGCTTTCACCAGATAAAATTAAATTCGTAACGAATTATTTTTTAGATTTAGTAGATACTTTATTGTTGGACACCTTAGCAGATTGTGCGATTGCATATGCAGTGCCTTTTACTAAATCAGAAGCTTCAGCAGTGTTGCCAGATACGGTTACAGCTGCTACAGTGTCTTCAGTTACTGCGAATAATGCAGTTGCGTAAGGGTGTTGCGCACCATTTGGTACAGTTACAGCACCGGATTTAACAACGATGTAACGACCGTTGTTGTTGAAGATATCGTAATGAGCTGCTTGTTTTACACCATCATAGCTTTCATTGTAAGCGAACAATGCAGCTACTTCACCACTTGCTACTTGACCAGATTGTTGCATGGAACGCAATTTAGCAGCTGCTACAGCTGTTGGTTGAGTCATGTTTACAGTGATGCGCAAAGAGTTGTTGTTTACAACTGCTTCAGTGATTACGTTTGTAGAGAATACATTCGCAACACCGGCACCAGCACGGTTGTAAGTGCTAGCAGTTTTCACTTGGTAGCCATTAGTGTATGCAGGCAAGTCATAAGTGTAAGTTTTGCCGTTCAACAATAAGTCGAAAGCGTTCAATTGGTTAGTTTTGTAACGAGAAACGTATGCACTGCCGTTGCCATTAGATGTTACGGAGTTTACAGTTTCTTGGTATACAGGTTGGTAGCTAGGTGCGATAGGGTCCATAATTTGAAGCCCTACAGCAGTTGTTTGAGGTGCTACGAAGATTGGATCGCCTAATTCTTTAGATACAGGCATTTGTTGAGCCATGTCACCTGCTGTGTAAGGAACCGCTGGCAATGGTGTGTAACCAGGGCGTGGTGCACTTGTTACGTAGCCAGATTGGTAAGCTGGTGTAGCCGCTTGAGGTGCTGCGTAAGTATATTGCTCTGCTGCAGCGCGTTCGTAAGCGCGTGCATTAGCATCGATGGATGCAGCGAAAGCGGAGAAGGACATAGTTGTAGCTGCGAATACTGCGAAAGCAGCTGCTAAATGTTTTTTGTTCA
>ERZ773214.775-NODE-775-length-19908-cov-11.198811_pt1 | contig 19908 bp, 21 predicted proteins | sample MGYA00511238_ERZ773214 | MGnify/ENA primary metagenome ERZ773214 (study PRJEB29015, sample SAMEA2738157) | human oral metagenome | biome: human oral; feature: human-associated habitat; material: saliva | place: China | collected 2259 ... | reverse complement strand
AGCGTTGGGAGAGAATTTTTTCTCTCACCAACGCTAAATATTATACAACCATTAATATTATTTCTTGAATTTAAATACCGTTTCCTACTCACTTATACCCTCAAGCATCTTTTCCTTTGAATAAGGATATAACCTATTAAAGCTTCCTATTACAAAGTACCTATATCCGGCCTCATCATAGTAGCATGTCATCAAGGATACTATGGCCTTGCCGTCATACTGACCTAGAAGGCCATCCCCTATCAGGTCTACCCTGTCATCCTTTACCTTCATCATCTTAATAGCCTTGTACTCGTAGATGTTTTTCTTGTTAGTCAGCTTGATTATGTCGCCTTCCTTGATATTCATCAGACCACCAAATAGGATCTTGTCATTTTTACAATAGTGGCCTGCTATAGCATAGTTACCCTGGCCCATATGCTGGTTGGCCTTCATAGTGCAGGCACCATACATCAAACTGTTGTTCTCTAGGCCTTCAAATAAGGCTATGTTCTTATTTATGGATGGTATTACCAGCTGACCAATGACCTTCGACATGTCTGCCCTATCCCTATTCAGTATTACACCGTTTATATTTATAGGGTCAATCTTAGATGCGTCATAGTTAATCTCGCTGCTAGGCTTGGCATTTTTTTCTAGGTCCTTGTCTGAAAGCTGGGATATGTTTATATCCTGCCCCTTTTTCAACAAAAGAAATTCTGATATCTTGGGTACTGATAAAAATATTATACCAGCAAGTATTAGCACTAATCCTAACTTTTTCATTTACTCCTCCTTCTTGCTTTAAAATTTCTACCATATATATTAGTTTATAATCTTCCTTATATTCCTTACACATATACTAACAGCCACTAGCTCAGCAATTATTACACTCCACCAAACCATACTTAGGTTGCCAGTTAGGGAGAATAGGTAGGCTAGGGGTACTAAAACTACCAGCTGCCTAATTATAGATATTATCATACTAAGTGTCCCCTTACCTATGGCCTGAAATACTCCTATCGATATTATTGATATGGCCGCAAATGGGAAACTGATACATATGATCCTAAAGGCCACCCTACCGATATCCATCATCTGGTCGGATGCATTGAACATACCTAGGAGCTTGTCTGGGAATACCATCATTATCAAGGTACCAATCAGCATTATAGTCACTGCATACCTCATGCCTAGGAATATTGTTTCCCTCATCCTCTCCTTGTTGCCAGCCCCGTAGTTGTAGCCAACTATTGGTATTATACCGTTGTTTAGGCCAAAGACTGGCATAAATATAAAGCTCTGTAGCTTGAAGTATATGCCTAGAAGGGCAACTGCTGTTATGGAAAACTTGGCCAATATCTGGTTCATTGAGAATATAGTTACAGAAGATATAGATATCATTATAATTGAAGGTACACCTACTGCATATATATCTCTTATTATTTTGAAGTCTGGCTTCATATACCTGAATCCAATATCTATGTCCTTTTCCTTCCTTATACATAGGTAGGCAACCACAAGGGCACCTATATACTGGGATATTACAGTTGCTAGGGCAGCGCCTGCTAGTCCCATGGCCGGCATACCAAACCAACCAAAGATCATTATTGGGTCAAGGATTATATTCATCAGGGCCCCACTTATCTGGGCAATCATAGTATACATAGTCTTGCCCGTTGCCTGGAGTAGTCTCTCAAACATAAGGTGGGTAAAAATACCAAGGGACCCCATAAGACATATCCTTAGGTAGACAGGCCCATGAGAAATTATCTCCTGGTTGTCTGTCTGGATTGTTATTAGCTTGTCTGATAATAATAGCCCCATCATAAAGAAGGCTATAAAACTAAGAAAGGCTAGTAGCAGACCATTATTGGCTATCTTGTTAACCTGAGAGAACTGCTTGGCCCCAAGATTCCTGGCTAGTAGGGAGTTGACCCCTATTGCCGTACCTATACCTACCGACATCATCAGCTGTTGGAAGGGAAAGGCCATGGATACTGCAGTTATTGCCTCCTCACTAATCTGGGCTACGAAGATACTGTCCACTACGTTATATAGGGACTGGACCATCATAGAAACTACTATTGGAGCTGACATAGTCAGTATTAGTCTCTTGATGTTCATAGACCCCATCTTATTTTCTTTTATGTGTTCTTTACTCGATGTGTTCGTCAAATTTTTTACCTTACTTTCCTATTATTTCATGTTCGCTTCCTGTTTTTTCTTATCAGCACCATTTATCAGGCCCTTGTAGCGAAGGTAGACACCTGAATAAATGATATTGTCAATTATAGACTTATTGACCTTTATATCTAGGTCCAGGATTGCCTCCTCTAGTCTTGACAGGGTCATACCAATTAACTTGTCTACCCTAAGTTTTAGGGCTTCTCTGTCATCCTTATAGTCGGTAAAGGGGTTGTACCTTCCCTTTTCAAGGTCCTCGTCAAGGTCTTCGTAGGCATCCATAATATATATGTACTTACCTATATTAAAGCCAACCTTCCTCAACCTGTCTCTGTATTCATCATCCTTATAGTCAAATATTTCCTCTAAGAGTCTAGCAAAGCAGTTTGAGGTCTGGTCTATTGAGGTTGACTGGTCCTCTTCAAGAGACCTCAACTCTCCAAGACAGGCCTTTATAAAGTCTGCCTTTTGGGGGTACTTGTCGTAGGCTGTCTTAAAGGACTTCCTGTAGGCCCTTCTTACCAACCTTGACTTGATATCACCCTCATCGTTCACATCATCCTCTAGCTTGTAGTAGGCTAGGAGTATATTCATACTGGCTGCATACTCTGTAATTTCATTAATGATGTGCTTTTTCTTTTTCACTGGATCCACTATACACTTCTCGTGAAATACCTGGGCACTTGGCTGGTATATTGAGCTTAGTAATACTATCAGGAAGGTAATATCATAGTTGATTGTCATCCTGGATAGCTCCGTATGGTTTCTCTTTAGGTACTTACAGAGACCACAGTAGTAGGCCTTGTAGTGCTCATATTCACGAAAGGTCAGGTCCATCTTATTTATTCTTACATAACCAAACATTTCTTTTTCCTTATCTATTTAAACCTGTTTTTATAATATCCTCTGTTTGAATATAAATGAGGCTAATTTTGCCTGTTCTTCAAGCATGATCATACCATTTATTGACCTTATACCCATTGACTTGGCCTGGCTAAGTAGCCTGGTTTCTTCTGGATTGTAGATTAGGTCTAAGACAGCCTCTAATCCTTTAAAGGGACCCAGGTCCAATGGTGCCTGGTCTATGTTAGGATACATGCCAAGAGGTGTGGTATTTACTATTATGTCTGCCAGGTCATAGTGCCTGTACAGATTCTCATAATTGTCTTGACCGCTTCTGGATACAATTACAATCTGACCTGCCCCCATATCCTTCATGTAGGCCTCTACAGTCTTGGAGGCTCCTCCACTTCCCAGGATTAGGACATACTTACCACTAGGGTCTAGGTCTAGCCCCTGGACCATCTTGGAAAAACCATAATAGTCAGTATTGTCTCCATATAGGCTACCATCACCTAGCTTAACTAGGGTATTTACAGCTCCTATTGACTTGGCCCTAGCTGATAAGTCATCACAGTAGCCAAGTGCTGTCTCCTTGTAGGGTATGGTTACATTAGAGCAATCTAGCGGGTAGTCCTTCATATAATTGTCTATCTCGTCCCTAGCTATTTCGTATAGCTGGTAGTCGTAGTCACCTAGGCCTAGATGGAGCTCTGGTGACTTGCTATGGGATAGACTTTCACCCAATAAACCTGACTTCATAGTCCTAGTAGCTACTGGCCTTGTATCAAAACTCGCAAGGTCATCAAGGTCTATCTCTATGATTTGACAGTCACCTATAGACCTTGGTACAATTAGGTTGATCTTGTCTCCCTGCCTCTTCTTATCTGCCCTTATAAGGTCCATGAGCTGGTCCATCTCGTATGGACAAGCAAGATCTAGGCCTGCCTTGTCTAGGGCCATGGCTATACTAATATGATCTGAAAATTTCATCATACCCCTGGCAACTGCATACCTTGATATTAGGTTTAGGCCAAGGGCCACTGCCTGACCATGTCTAAGCTCGTAGTCGCTAAGCTTTTCTATAGCATGACCTAGGGTATGGCCTAGGTTTAGGGCCTGTCTTTGCCCCTTGTCAAATTCATCTGCCATGACATACTTGGCCTTGATGGATATGGCCTGGTATATATTTTCCATTAAATCCCCTAGGTCTGACCTGGAGGCTAGCTTATTTATATCTAATGACTTGTCCAATACTGCATACTTTACCATTTCCCCCATACCTGATGACCAGTCTTGATCCTTCAGACTGTCTAGGCTATTGATATCGCATACTACTAGGTCCGGCTGGTAAAAGGCTCCTATTTGATTCTTACCATAGCTGGTATTAATAGCAGTCTTGCCTCCTACACTTGAGTCTATCATGGCTAGTAGGCTGGTTGGAACCTGGACTAGGCCAAGTCCCCTCTGGTAGGTAGCTGCACAAAAACCTGCAAGGTCACCTACTAGACCTCCACCTAAGGCTAGGACCATATCCTGTCTAGTCATTTCTTCCTTTGACATATGGTCAATTATAGCCTGGTAGTTGATTAGGTCCTTGTTGGCTTCACCCGGCCCTACCACATACTTAGAGATCCTATATCCTGCTTGTGCAAGTGATGTCTCTACCTGTTCTGCATAGAGGGAATCAATATTTGTATCTGTAACTATACAGATATTGGTCCCCTTGCTTGACGGTAAATTTGTAAGTATTTCCTGGCCTATATTTTCTAATAAGTCCCTACCAATCATGACCTGGTAGGACTTAGACTTAGTTTGAATATTTATATTTCTCATACTAGCAGTCTCCAAGAGCCTTCTTAATTCTCATAACCTGGTCAACTATCTGGGCGAATTGACTAGGTAGGATTGACTGGTCCCCATCTGATAGGGCATTCGGTGGATCGTTGTGGACCTCTATCATGAGGCCATCTGCCCCAGCTGCTATTGCTGCCAAGGACATTGAGCCTACCAGACTAGACATACCTGTTCCATGACTAGGGTCTACTATCACTGGTAGGTGGCTGACATCCTTTAAGATAGGGACCACCGATAGGTCTAGGGTATTCCTTGTAATATCACTAAAGGTCCTAATACCTCTTTCACATAGGATGACCTGGTCATTACCATGGTGCATTAGGTACTCGGCACTCATCAACCACTCCTTGACTGTAGATGAAAATCCCCTCTTTAGTAGGACTGGCTTACCTATCTTGCCCAGCTCCTTTAGTAGCTCAAAGTTCTGCATATTTCTAGCACCCACCTGGAGTATGTCTACATCTACAAACTGGTCCAAGTCACCAATACCTACGATTTCTGATACTATAGGTAGGCCTGTTTCCTTCTTTGCTATCCTCAGTAGGTCTAGTCCATCTGCCCTCATTCCCTGAAAATCATAGGGAGAGGTTCTAGGCTTGTAGGCCCCACCCCTCAGGAGGTTGGCACCAGCATCCTTTACTGACTTTGCAATGGACACTATTTGGTCTTCAGACTCAACTGAGCATGGCCCTGCTATTATTATAGGTGTTTTGCCACCTATTTCTATGATGCCTGAAGCTGTATTTATAGTAACGGGTCTAGTTTTCTCACTAGGGTCCCCTTTTGTTCTTTTTAAACCTTCTATCATATAGACCTCCTTCCTAGTATTTTAAAAATACGCTAAACTACATTATACCATATTTTGGTGATTCATAGTTTATTTTACTCTTTCTTGTGGGTCATATTTTGGTGATTCATAGTTTATTTTACTCTTTCTTGTGGGTCATATTTTAAGACTTGATTCCTTATTTAATTATAGGTATAGTAAACTTTTATGAATTTATGGTTTACAATGTCTTTTGTATATGGTAAACTATCTTACATAAGGTTAGTAAACCTTTTCTTTTATTTGGTTTACTATTAATTTAGGAGGATTTATATGAGTAAGAAATTTTTAAACACAAAGACCATGATTCTTTGTTCCCTGTTCACAGCCCTAATAGCAATAGGTGCCTTTATCAGGATACCCTTCCCAGTAACTGTTTTCAGTTTTCAGTTTACCTTTGTATTATTAGCTGGTGTGCTACTTGGAGCTAAGAGGGGTGGACTATCTACCCTTGTATATGTTTTAATCGGTTTAGTGGGCTTCCCTATTTTCACAGAGGGTGGCGGACCCCAGTATATACTAAAGCCTACATTTGGCTACCTACTTGCCTTTATAATTACTGCCTATCTGGTAGGATACTTTAGGGAAAAGATGGGCACTGGATCATTTATAAAACTATTTTTGGCCTGTCTACTTGGTATGGCCTTTACATACGGCTTTGGTAGTATGTATACATACTTTATACTAAACTATGCCTTGGGTACAAAGATATCCTACTTGGCCTGTCTGGTTAGTTTATTCCCATTTGCCTTTATAAAGGATATAGCTAGCTGTGCACTTGCCGTATTTGTCGGCCAGAGATTGGCTAAGTATATAGAACTTTAGGTTCCTAAATTTTTTATTAACATAGATATAGACCTTAACCAAATTTTTGGTTAAGGTCTATTTTATATACTATCTATCTATTTAAGTAGTGATGTTACAAGGCCTGGTATTTGGTCAAAGTCTTGGTCATCTGGATTCCATAATGAACGGATATTTTCATCTATTACCTCAAAACCTGCATCTACAAGTTTGGCCTGTAGAACCTTCACTGATTCTCCACTCCAGCCGTAGCAACCAAATGCTGCAGCCCTCTTCTTCTTGAACTTAAGCTGCTTTAGGAATTCTAGCCAACCAGCAACACTTGAAAGTATACTGTTACTTACAGTTGGTGATCCTACAACTATTGCCTTAGACTTGAATACCTCTGTCATAACATCGTTCTTGTCTGCCTTTGAGATATTGAATACCTTGACTACAGTGTCAGGGCTCTGTCTATGAATTTCCTCTGCTATCTTGTGGGCAATCTTAGTTGTACCTTCCCACATAGTATCGTAGGCTATTGTTACCTGGTCTTCCTGGTAGTCTTCTGCCCAAGCCGCATACTTTTCAACTATCTGAAGTGGATTTTCACGCCAGATAGCACCATGTGATGGGGCGATAATATCAAAAGTTAAGTTAAAGCCTATAATTTCTGCCAGCTTCTTCTTAAGCAATGGTGAAAAAGGAGTTAAGATATTGGCATAGTACTTAATAGCCTCCTTGTTAAGCAGACACTGGTCTGCCTTGTCGTTAAATAGTTCTTCTACTGCAAAGTGCTGACCAAATGCATCGTTTGAGAAAAGTATATTGTCCCCAGTCATATAAGTCGCCATAGAGTCTGGCCAGTGAAGCATCTTCATTTCTACAAAGACTAGCTTCTTGCCATTACCTATATCCACGCTGTCCCCAGTCTTAACAACCTTGAAATTCCATCCACGCTTACCATACTGGCCCTCAATACTCTTTACGGCATTGGCAGTACAATATATTGGTGTATCAGGTATTTCATCCATTATTGTAGTCAATGAGCCTGAATGGTCGCATTCACCATGGTTGGCTACAATGAAATCGATCTTCTTTAGGTCTATTTCCTTCTTTAGGTTTTCCACAAAGTCGAACCTGTGTGGTGTCCATATTGTATCAATCAATACAGTTTTTTCTTCCTCGATCAAGTAGGCGTTCTGGCTAGAACCATTCATGATTGAATAATCATCCCCATGAAAACTCTCTAGCTCCCAGTCGATATAGCCGACCCAACTTACATTTCCTTTTACATGCTTTCTCATTCTTTTTCCTCCATATACTCTCAAATAAAGCTGGTAGTAGCAAACCTTTGCTTCCACCATAAATTTAAAGCCCAAGGGCCTATATATCAACAGCTAAGCCCGGGACCTAGCCTGTATGGGAGGGTTATGGTCTCCCCTACAGGCCTGCCCACTAGCTGTTAATTTTGATATGGTTGTTTTCTAAGTATCTCTACTTACTCTAGTGTCAATAGAAGTCCCATCTTAAACTTCTTATCTGCCTTTACTGAATGTAGGCCTCCCTTGGCAAAGTGGAAATTTTCTCCTGCCTTGATAAGGTGGTCCTCTCCTCCATATCTTATCACAGCTTCACCGTCTAAAGCAAATATTAATGCTTCTCCTGGTGCTGCATGCTCAGATAGGCCTGTTCCTGCATCAAATGCCATAATTACAAACTTCATCTTGTCATTGTGAACTATGTCCATATTTACTATCTTTCCATCCTGGTATGGTATAAGTTCTGCAAACTTAAATACTTGTCCTGCTTTTATTGCCTTATTCATAATATCTTTCCTCCTAATTTCTATTTCTGTATATACTACACCTGTTTCTGACTTAAATCCAACCGGTGTATCAAGCTCTGTTAAAATTCCGTCTCCAGCCCCTAGTAGCCTTTCACTATCGTCAGACTTGTAGACAATCACCCTTCCCTCAGCTACGAGTACTAGCTTGTGATATGGGAATATCTCTGCACTGATATCTGTATCCTCTGCCATGGAAAATATGGATATGGCGTTATCTCCACCATATATTTCCTTGGAAACTGTGCAGCCTGCAATTGGCTCGTTATCCCTGGCAATTGAAAATACCCTTCCTACTACTTCCTTCATTGGCCACACCTCTCTCTAATCCTGATGACTATCAATTAGGTCTGTTAATTTTGATATCAATAGGTCTAGGTCCATTCCTGACCTCTTGCTCATTTCGTGTACGTCTACCTTTGTAGCCATAATCTTTCCTAGTGGTGAGTTAAGCATCTCGAACTTCTCGTTCACCTTTGCTATCTCATCCTTTAACCATGGGTACTCCTCTAAAAGGTCCTTTAGCCTGGTTGCTTCTGTAATCTTCATAGCTTCCTCCTATCTTAATTATCCTACCTCTAATATATGCTGTATTAATCTTTATTTACTTAGATTTTAATATCTAAAATTTATTAGGTTATTGTCTAGCCTATTAAACCCTAACGTCTGGATTTTTCTCACCAAACTTTTCCCTTAAAGCCTGGCAAATTTCACTACGATCCTTGCCCTGCTTTTCCATATTTTTTACTGTCTTGTAGGCTGCAAACAATGTTGATGGTCCAATTTCTGAACTGAAGTTTCCTATACCCTGGTTCCATACCAAAAGCTCAAATACATCATCTAGGGCCCTGCTATCTAGTCCGTGAATATATGCCTTCACTAGCTCCCTAGTTGCCTGACGCATCCTTCCTGCTCCGACGGCATTTGTTAGAGAAAGCAGTAGTCTAGTTTCGTATGGTAGGTACCTCTTTTCATCATTCCAAGTTAGGTCCCAAAACTCAACTGCAATCTTACCTAGACCTTCATCTATAAGGGGCATATTTGTAAGTGCTGCCGGACGCATTGGTATATTCTTTTCGTCCTCCTTTACCCTTGCACGATAAAAGTATACATGAAATTCTGTATCTCCAGTCTGCTCTGTATGGTACTCATAACCTAGGTCTTCCATTACCTCATATAGGGGGATCGGATCAAAGCTCTGGATTACCTCTAGGCCCTGTCCCTCTGGAACTGCCTTGGCCTGTTCCTTTAGCCCCATAAAGAAGTTACCCTGTATACCACGAACGTCTACCTTCTTAAATTCCTCTATTTTCCAATCCTTAAATGCCATAATTTTACCTCTCTTTCTTCACTTAAACTTTTCTGTTTATTAAAATTATCATTATCAATAGGGAAGTATATTTACTTTATAGTTTTAGAGTTCCAGGCCTTAATTATAGGTGTGATGCTGATTGTAAGGGAACTCAACCTACTTTAAAGTATTTATTTTTATTATAACTTTCCTTCTTGTTAAGTCTATTATAAATAATTTTCTTTCTTATTTCTGTATCTACAGATACACTTTTGAAAAATTTTCGGGTATAATATCTATAAAGACCTAGGAAGGGGGACAAGTATGAATTATTCTATACTAACAAAAAGTAATTTATTCGAAGGAATGACTGAAAAAGACATAATTAAATCGCTTGAGGCAATACCTCATAAAATAAACCACTATGATAGGAATGAAGTAATATTTCACCTGTTGGAGCCTGCCGATACTTTGGGCATCGTAGTCAAGGGTCAGGCTGAATCTCAAAAGCCCTTCCCCAATGGCAACCAGCTAAATGTATCTATTAGGAGACCTGGTGATATTATAGGTGCTGCGGCAGTTTTTTCAACGAGCCACAAGTATCCCTGTGACGTTGTTGCAACAGAGCCCGTGGATGTCCTTATCTTTAGAAAAGATGACTTCCTGCGTCTAATCCAAAGTAACCTGATAATACTGGAGAACTTTATGACAGAGATATCTTCAACTACCTATATGCTCCAGCAAAAGCTAACCCTACTTTCCTATAGCGGTATTGTAAAGAAGGTAGCCTATTATCTACTATTACAAAAAAAGAGGCTTAATACTGACAGGATTCCTATACCTGGGTCTGTAACAAAGTGGTCTCTATTGATGAACGTATCTAGGCCATCCCTGCATAGGGAGTTAAAGAGCCTTGAAGATCAAGGACTAATCCTCTACAAGAAGAATCTGATTGAGATACTAGATCCTGATGCACTTGAGGAAATCTTAGAGCAGTAGGATAAAAGACTATAAGTCTTTACAAATCGCAGACAAAGTTTCTTAAATCATTCGTGATTTAAGAGACTTTTTTTAATTTATCTTTAACCTTTATGAATCCTACAAGGCCATAGGTAGTATCAATCCTACTAAAATCGCATGTATACCCAAGACAATACCAAAAATACATAGAATAAGAGGAAATAGACTGACATGCTTACGAACCTGAAAGCTAAACTGACTGTAATCTACAGGTGACCTACTTATACTGTTTATAAACTTGGACCCAATCCTATCCATAAAGTCAGCCTCATCGGTCATCGAAAGAATATAGGTTCCCGCCTCTGCCCTAAAGGAATAGATTGATACTCTAGCAGTATTAAAGCCACTCACACTGGTTCTCATTATACTCCTCGACAATTCTACATCTTGCCTCGTATACATATTTTCCAGCCTTAGGCCAAACTGTCCAAGTGGTGTCTTTTTATACTTTTTACCACTTAGCCATATTTCATATACGTCCTCATTTTTAATTACAAAGGTTCCTTCACTTTGACTTGCTGGCATTTCATAGATTGGTTCTATTTTCATAAAATTGATTATAGATTTGATACTAATAAACGCTATGACCAGGCCTATTGGTACTAATATAAAAAGTAAATCTAACATATTCTCCTCCTAAATTCGTGAACTATATTAAAGCCGAATAAAATGGTATTACCATGTGAATCAAAACTATCAGTAGCCCTGCAAGACCACCCATCAATGATCCAAATGCACAAAGTAGGATTACTGGTAAGTTCAATATAATTGCCACAAACTTGTAGGCCTTTGACTTACAAAAAATACAAACTAGAATACACCCATATAATCCACACCATAGCCAGTTGTAGATAAATATGTCCATATTAAACAGGAATACTACTATACCTAATACTGGTAAAACTAAACTTAAAATTATAGCTACAATATTTGCTAACTTTTTCATGTTACTCCTCCTATATACTTAGTACATTGTGCACTATTACACCTACTTGTAACTACATCTCTTCTAAAAGGGCAATCCTCTGCATTAACTTTCTAGCCAAAGTATTCGCCTTTTTAAAGTCCTCCTTAGTCAATACAAGCACTACATAGGAATCACTTCCTACATCCATACCTGCTAATATGTGGTCCTCTAATACAGAGTTAATTTGTGCCGCCCACCTTGGTATATCCTCATCTTCATTTAAGACCTTTTTGTCTAATTCATCTAATTGACCTAAGTCTATATTTATCTCATTATTTACAATTAATTCTTTTAGTATAGGTATAAAATCATCCTTTCTAGCCTTCCAATCAAACTCAAATGCTCTTTTTCTTAACAGGATTTCCTCATAGAGTTTTTCCCAGGCCATATCTATATCCTCAGGCCCCTTAAGCTTTAGGCTATTAATAAACTTTTGAGTTTCTGGGTAATCACCTAAAAGCAGCCTTGCTAGGTCATAAAATAACTTTGTAACAGCCTCCTTGTCCACTTTAGGAGCTTCAGTATATTTATCTTGACTTGGGATAAGCTTATTTTTTACAAAAGTCCTCATGATTTTAATAGCATCATCATAGCTAATATCCGGCATCCAGTATTTTTTATCATCAATATCTAGGTATATGTCAATGTAGCCCTCTTTATTACCAATTTCAGACCTCATTTTTGTGCATCCGCTTATAGGACGAGGTGGATAGATTTCCATATATCTTATATATCCATCCCTTATGGCATTGATAGAGTTATCGATTCCTACTATATGAAAACCACCACTATTACTTAAGGGCGATTTCATGTGCCATTCTTCATATGTACTAAAAAATTTTTCCTGTATTAGATTATAGAAACTCATATCTACCCTCCACAAAATTAAATACTCCAAGTAAAGTTCCTTATTTCTTGCTATAGTCGTAGTAGTGGACCTTTACCCTCTTTCTCTTTAATTCCTTTTTCATTTCACTTATTAATTCTACAGTCTTCCTGTCTTTCCCTACAAAAAAGGACTTGCTCCTACCATTTTTCATAGTTAGCTCAATATGGTACCTGTCACCATTTATTCTTACTCCGCTTATAAGATGTATTGTGACCTCTTTTATGTCCTTTAGTGAAAATTTTCTCTCGCCTGGAACCATACCACTATGAATATAGAGATAGCCATCCCTTATTTTAAAGGGTGACAAAAAGTCACCACCACTCCTGATTGTGATTGATAGCCTCCTAAATCCTATAAGAAGCATAAATAAGGCAAGCAGTAGTATTGGCTTTATTAATATATTACTCGAAAACACAGCCTTCATCCCTATTAAAAAATATTCAAACATGTATATTTTACCACCCATTACACATTTATTATTATGGAACTAGGGAATCAAATTTTCATACAGAAATTTTGATTCCCTAGTATAATTAAACTTTTACACTATAAATACAGTATAATATATTTTTACCTATTCTGCCATATAAGTTATTATATAATGCATATTTTCTGGAACATCAAAGTCTATATCTGCCACTTCTAGTTTTCCATTCAAGCCATCACTCATGGCTGTCTGGTGGAAATGTGATAGGGCAATACCAAGATCTAAGTGTTTAATCTTCTTTACATCATTATTTATGCTATTCTTGTAGTTACAGAAGAAATGGAATTTATCCCCTTCTTTAACAACTGCCCAAGGCTGAGCATTTGTAGCACTAGGTGCCAGTCTTAGCATATCAAGTGCATCAGTATATCTTCCTGCGCCTTCTTTAGTAAGGGACTTAGAAAAGTCATCTAAGAAAAATAGCTTGTCCCATTCCTTTCTCTTTTTAGACCCTAGACTAACCCTTGTTATCTTTTCTATAAATGAGCGTTTTTGTCCTGGGTATCCAACAGGGCAAATACATGGGAATAAATCCTCATCCGATATTTCAATTACATTCTTAAAATCCTTCCTATTGAAAGTTCCTGCAAGCCAAACTGTGCCTAAACCCATATCTGTTGCATATAAGACCAGGTTTTCAAACTGGTAGCCAACGGCCTCCATTGCATAAGGTTGATCCTTAACTGTTATAGCCAAGAAGTCCTTCGCCCCCCTTATTGTTCCATAAGTTCCTAGCTGGACATCCTCTGCTCCCTTGTCCTTACTGATATATTGTACTTTAACATCTACACCAAAGGGATTTGTTAAGCTTGCATTGAAGTCCATCAGCTTGCTTTTATCCTCTTTAGTTAGGGACCTTTCCTCATAACTTCTTATACTCACTCGGTCCTGTACAGCCTTTTTTACATCTATTGGTAATCTATCCACTGTTTTAAATTCCATAATTTTCTCCTTTCCCAATTTATTAGTTTACTTAAATATTTTTAGTCCTTTTTTTAGTGCATTCTATATTTTTCACTCATCATTACTATATTTTTTGATTATTTCCATATCAAAAAAACACCTGTAATGATATAATTTACCATATATTAGCTTATAAAATCAACTATAAAGGAGGACTTGATATGGGATTTTTTATAAGTGCTTTAAACTTTTACTTTATTTTTCTACTGTTGCTATTATTAACTTTTTATATCTATATTAGACTTGTAATTGCTGTTAAAGCAGGTAAAGAAGTACCTGGATGGATTTATAAATTAGGTCAAGCCCTTAAGTATAGACGCTATATTAAATACGACGATGACGATATCACTGACCCTAGGTCTTTAAAAGAAGTTAACCTATTTATTTTGAGCCTTGTATTTGTTAATTTGCTTGTTTTTATCCTACTTTATTACAAAAATGGCAGACTTGACATGGCCTTATATACAGTTTTAAATTACCAGTTTGGTGTGGTAGTCATAAATTTGTTTATCAACCGCATAATAAAGCTAATTTACGTATTTAGTATGTATAAGTCCAACAAGCCAATCTATTCCTACTCACCGACAAGTGCAGTTATTGGATGCGTGTTTTTCTCTAGCTTTGTACTTACCCTGTGTATTTCTTTAACGGGCTTGCCTGCCAAACCTGTGACAGTCCAACTAGATAATACCAAGCTAGTTGTTGGCCAAACTAGAGCTTCTGACCTCTTAGCTTCTGGCTTTATCTTCAAGGACAAGGGGCCTGATAGCGAGATTGTCAACCAACGTAATGACCACTTCTATTACGGCCAGCGTGCAGAATTGATTAGGGATAAGAAGTCCTATGGATATGTATATATCACACCAAATTGGTCCGATTCTGACAAGCTAAAAAATTGCCTTGTGACATATTATAGGATTGATGCCGATAGTGAACAGGTTTCTAGGGTCAAATTTAATAATACCGACCTGTCAAAGCTAAGACTTAAAGATTTTAAGACAAGAAAGATGACAGATATTTTTTCACTGTCACCTGTAGACTATGAGGAAGTAGGAACCGATACATCTTATATCCTAAAAATACAGACTCATGGCTATTCCTTATGGAAGTCATACCGTATCGAAGTAAAATATAATTCGGATAGTTCACTCGATCTTTTTGGAATTGGGGCCCAACATACAATATGGGAGTAGGCTTAAGCCTACTCCCATATTGTATGTAATATTTTTTTAATTTTAATGTCTACTTTGGAATAAGATCAATCCTATCCAAAGTATCTTTTGTCTTTAAATAGACTATGTCGGATATATTATTTATAAGTAGTTATTATAAGAGAATTATCAGATAAAAAATACAAGGCCTGGTCTCGGATTTCCTTGCTATAGGTCTCACTTTGGGAAATTTCTTTCATCAAACTCAAATAATTTTCTGTATTGTCCGTACCATTTATTAGCCTATTCAACATCCATATCGTATGCAGACTAGGCATCCTTTTTAAGGAAGCAAGAAGTTCTTCTTCATAGCCCCTTTTATAAAATTTAAAATGTACAAAACTAGATATTTTCAAATTTCACCCAATCATTAACTGATTCGATTACTGGTACCCAGGAATCTATTTCAAAGGACTCCTGTATATAGGGTTCAGAATATCCATCAACTATTAGTATGCCCTTGCATATAAGATGAGCCCTATTATTCCTTATTTCAAGCACTTCTAGGTCATATGAAACCATTGGTTCAGACTCATAAAGATAAAAAGTGTCCTCTCTTTCATCACATTCTTCTATTGTAGCTACCCTGAATTTTTCCCCGACCAAATCACCTATTGAATTTTTATCAGTAGTGATTGGATTGATACAAATTGCAGGACTTAGTATATCATAACCAAAATTTCCGTTTTTAAAACCAATATCCACTGACCAGGAGCTAGAATTATTTTCCTTAAGAAACATAAGGCATGTCTGTCTATCTAATAAACTCTCCTCAAATAAAAACTTGTCTCCTATTTTAAGCATTGTTAATCTCCTTATAGTTTTTTCAACCCATTAGTTGAACTTTTACTCGCTCAATTTAGTCCTCGTCAACAAGGCCACACTTTCACAGCGAAACGAGTGAACACCAAGTATGTCAAGTAGTTACGTTCGTATGTGGGAACATATCTATAAACCTTTTAACGATAGCATAAGGTTATCGTTAATTGGTATTACCTAGATAAACTGAGATTTTATTATTTCTTTTTCTTTGGTTTTGGTGCAGGTAACTCATCATACATTGAATTAAATAAGCCGGTTAAATATTCTTTGTTGTCAACATCATCTACCAATAGCATTTCCTTTGCACCTTCATACGGCAATTCGTATTCTACATTCGGCATATACGCTATTGCAGATTTGACAGGCTTCACTAAAAATCTATCATCATAAATTCCACCCATGATTTTCCCTCGATAATAAATTATATATTCACCCATCATTGCTCTATATGATATTTGTTCCAACTCGGACAATTGTTCTAAAATGAAATCTAGATATTCTTTACTTGAAGCCATAATCTACACCTCGTCAAATTCTAAGTTGTATAGAACAACTAATACTATAGCATTTTAATTCAATTTCAACTTATCAAACAATCTCATTGTGAACCTCTTTATTAAATTCAAATCTATATAATGACCGTTGTACATATTTTACGCTAAACTAGAATCTATCAAACTAAGTCTGTCCTGCCAACATACTGTTTTTCACTCTATCATTTGCTTCTTCAGTCCAAATATTGGTTTTATCACACTTATGATAAATGTCACTAATTCCTACATTCATATTTCTCTTTTCGATCAATTACCTTCTTAATATATTCCATATCTTAAACATATTGTAGATGCAACATTTAATACATACTCCCTATAGAATATATTGTATCAAGAAAAGCTTTCTACCTGTTCTACTAAATCTAAAACAAGTTCCGAAAAGTTCTCCGCAATTTCCTCAAGGTCAGCATAGTCATTGTTATATCCACGAACCTTACCGCTTTTCAGGTCTATAAATACGATGCTTCCATCACCTAAACCTCCGATAGGAAACACCGGGCCATGTTCACATTCACTCATATACTCCTCGTATGCTTCTTCAAAGTATGTATAATTTTCCTCCAACTCCTTCAAGTCAAAAATCCATGGTTCTACCAAATAGCAACCACCTAGGTTAAGTAGCAGCCAGCGGTACTCTGTTGGTATGGAGGAATAACTTGCTTCAAACTTTTTTATATCCTCCTCTGACTCCGGTCGAATACCGTCTGTGAAGGCACTCGTTTCATAAGCTATCCCAATTCTATCAAGGTGTTTTTCCAAATCAACATTACACATTTTGCCCTCCTAGTAACTTCAATTTACTTGCTAGAAATCCTTTCATTTCAATATTTTTATAAAGTTTTAAACTCTTTTTTAACAGTAGAACTTCGTCATCCTCAGTAGCCCACTACCAATCTAACTTCACTTTCGCTCATTCTCTTAGGAAGACCTTATATGAACTCTACATCTTCCCACAGAACCTTTCATTTCAATACATTAATTAAGCAATAGGTACAACCCTTGACAAAAACAATTGTCTCACAATGTAGCGCTAGTAAACTTCTATATTATAGAACGAAAGGGATAGAGTTGTTGTTTAAAATTAAACTTTAGAATGAAACTATTTTATAATTAGCATTTTTCAAACTTTATAGCTGATAATTGTCGCTTAATAAATTTACTTGCTAACTTGTAAACTTTTTGAATCTCTTTACTCTTAACGTCCCAACTATCAAGTTCTTCTTTGATCAACTCTGGAAATTTTTTGCTAATATCCCTCAAAGCATTACCAACTGATTTTTGTATACAAAAAGAAATAATCTTCTCAATTTATTTACTAGTTACATTATTTTTCTTGAAGTCTCTAGCACCGTGACCAGTAGTCTGAAAAACAACTTCTCTTTGATCTATCATTTTCACCCACGCCCTCATCTATTATTCTTAAATGATTATAACACAAATACGAAACTAGGCTGTAACCATAATTATTTTTCTTTATGGTTACAGCCTTTCTTAATTACTACAATTCAACTTCTGTTCCTTCAAGAAAAGTTAGAGTAATCTGCTAACTAACTGATATGGTGATGTTGTCAAGAACTTGGCACATGATAATTCTGTCAAAATGGTCTAGTTCAAGAAGCTGTTTCATGAACTTGCTATAATTTCTTATGCAGAAGATTGTCTCCCTTTCTCAGTCTTTTTAGCTTATCAAGGACATCAGTTCTATGGGCTTGAAGTATGCTGACTGCTTTCATAAAAACCTTTTGTAACATCTTCCCATCAATGTGGCAGTTGCTACAACCCATGACACCAGTCACCCGATACCGGTTGTTACACTGCAGACCTTTAGTTTTCCTCTAAGTAAATATAAAACCATTTTTGCCTATATTCTTACAATAATCTATAGAATACCTATTAATTCACTCCATACGAGCAATATAGCTGTTTAAAGCAAATACTGTTTGAGCTCGCATTTCATTTTTATTATCATTTATAAATCGAGTGATACCTTTTTTATCATTTGAAATGGTAATTATATCGGATACTTCTAAAAATTTATCTTTTGCAATTAACGAATATATATCTGAGAATGATAATTCATTCGATATTTCAATGGATGCAATTATATTATCTTGATGAAAGTGTGTTTCGTAAAATGAATCATAAAAATAAAGTGTATCTATTTTTAGATCTCTTTCTGAAATACCTAGCTCTTCTTTGATCCCACGTAAAACACATTTTCTTAAATCAGGCTCCCCTGTTTCCTCATTAATATCAGTATCAGATAATGTTTCTGTAACTGAAACATAAATCCATTCCAAATCATCAGCATATGCAGTATTTTTAGATCTTTTAGTTAATATAATTTCATTCTGCTTTGGAATAATAAGTATAACACTAATGCCAAAAGAAGTGCGAGACCAAGAAAAATCTGTTGTACTTTTAATCATTTGTTCACTAAATAATGTATTTTTTATCAATCGTTCAATTATTTTATGAGTAAAATAATCAGTTTTGTAAAATTCAATAGAAAGTATTGGTAATTCCTTTACATCAGCTGTTCTTTTAAAACCATTAATTTTATTAACTCCTAATACAGAACCATTAAAATAATTCCCATTACTTGCTTCATTAAAAGACCTGAATATCTCCTCTCTTATTTCTTCAAGTTTATCCTGCAAACAATTATTTATTATATATTTTTTAAAGTCTTCACTAACACAATCTACTTCTGAAAATGAAGATGCATCATTACAATTTAAATTAGCTGGTTTCGCTAACAAAAAATTTGATGATTTACTAATATTCTCTTGAATTTGTTTCGGATAAAAATATGGAACACCTGTTGCTGTTATTATTATATTTTCATGTTCAGTTTTATAAAAATTATTTATTTTTTCTCTTTTCTTTATATTTTTTAGTTTAATTTTAAAAACATTAAAAATAAAATCTAGTAGTTTTTCTGCAAAAAAGCCAAAAACAAACATTACAATTGATAAAAGAATATCCACAATATAATTCTCCTAATTAAAGTATTTATTTTTTCGTAATATAACACTGTATATTAGCGGTTCGGACTTACCGTATCATTTCGTCGGCGCCTCCTCCTCATTCTACGAGTCCTATCGCATGTGCCGAACATCTACTTCTACTTCACTAAAGTATCAGCTCGTACAAGCAGTGATACCGCCTCGACGTGTGGTGCTAGTATACTCCTATATTATAGAACGAAAGGGATAGAGTTGATGTTTAAACTTAAACTATAGAATGAAAATATTTTTTCTTTTCTTACCCTACAGTATCCGTACAAATTTTATAGGCTTCATCTCATAAAAACTTGTACCTTGCTAAATTCAACAAACTGAAGCTTGTTTGTCTCATTTAGCTTTCTTGGGTTTCTTTTCTGG
>ERZ773214.773-NODE-773-length-19917-cov-13.363710_pt1 | contig 19917 bp, 19 predicted proteins | sample MGYA00511238_ERZ773214 | MGnify/ENA primary metagenome ERZ773214 (study PRJEB29015, sample SAMEA2738157) | human oral metagenome | biome: human oral; feature: human-associated habitat; material: saliva | place: China | collected 2259 ... | reverse complement strand
TCATCAATTCCCAGAAAAGAGCGTGGTTCAAGTGTCCACCACCGTTGTTGATAAGTGCTTGACGGATATCAGCTGGGATAGATTCTACGTCAGCAAGCAAAGCTTCAAGGTCTTCACCGATTTCAGGGTGTTTTTCAAGAGCTGCATTAGCGTTATTTACATATGCTTGGTGGTGTTTGTCATGGTGCAAGTGCATTGTTTCAGCATCAATATATGGTTCTAATGCATCGTATGCGTATGGAAGGTCTGGTAAAATAATTGCCATGGAAAATACCTCTTTTTCTTTATGTATATAAAAATGATAACGCAATCATCTAATTTATTCAACTATTCTGCTTACACCGATGGATTAGCCAGCTTTAGTAAAGCTAAATCAAATAGATAATCTTTCTCATAAGTTCCCGATTTCATTTGAAAATCGGTATCAATCAAAAGACAAATAGCCTGCTCCAAATAAGAAAGAGAAATTCCTCTACTATCCCTTAGGGCAAATTTGACTTGGTAGGGATTCACTTTTCGGCCGGTCAGTTCTGATAGGTCTGAAACGATTTGGGATTCTGTCCGTCCCTCTTGCTTCAACAGTTTGACCTGTGTGTAGACGCGGAACTGACTCAACAAAATGGCCAAGAGTTTGATTTCATCTTCGCCTTGTAACCGCAGGTCCTTGACCAAACTACGGGCGGGATCAATTTGTTTCTTTAAGATCATCTGGATCAGATCAAACAGATTATCCTGTAGGGTCTTCGGAATAGCCTCTTCAATATCTGAGATGGTAATGCTCGAAGCTCCTTTGTACGTTTTAAGAAACTCCAAGTTTTTCTGAATCTCACTAAAATCAAAGCCAGATTTGATCAAAAGTTGTTCGAATGCTGGTGAATCAATCGCTAGCCCTAGTGACTTAATCTCTTCCGTGAAATGGGCACGCAACTCTTGTTCCTTTAATTCAGTTGCCTCCAGCACCTGGGCATCCCGTTTTAAAAGCTTGACAATCCTTCGCTTGCTATCCAGTTTTCCTTCCGCAAAAACAATTAAGCGAGTCGTTTCTAAAGGCGCCGATAAGTAACCTTCAAAGGACTGCAATTCATCATCCGTCAGGTATCTTTTTTTCGCGGTCGTCACATCGACAAAATGATCCAAAATCACTATTTTTTCATCTGCAAAAAATGGGAGGCTGACCAAGTCAAGCTCAACTTCTGAATAAGCTGTTTCCTTCATGTCAAAATAAGAATAGTTTAAATCAGATGAATCGTAGCCTACTTTCTTTAAAAGTTGCTCTTTCATCCACTCAAACTGACCAATGTCGTCCCCTGAAAGAACCAGGATAGGAGGAAGGTTCTTGGCACTAATTTTTTTAATTGTTTGTAAAGCCTGCATGTTCTGAAGGTACCTCATTCCACTCTCTAAAATGATACTGAGTCTGTTCCGATTCCATTTTCTTTTCTAGTGGCGCTTTCTCTAGTGGAGTTGGTGGAGCCGAAACAATCTGGGGAATAGCTGAAAAACTGTTGGGCTCCATCAAATGGAAAGGAATACTTGGCGAAGAGACCTCGGGACTCGTCGAAGCAAATCCTTGAGAAACAATTTGGTCCGGTTGTGCAAGTCTAGCAGTTGGAAGGATCAAGAGACAAGCCAAGCATAGCAAACCTGCAAGAGATAAGACTAGAAAAATCGAAATAGGAGATAAAAGGTAGATCAAGATAGGACCTAGAAATAGGAAAATCAAAGCCCAATGAAGACCTGCATCTCTTAAGCGCCGAACGACTACTGCTTGTTGAGGAACAAAAATAAGATAGAGATAGAGGAGAAAAAAGATGCTTAACCAATCCGAAACGTCCATCCCAATCAAAGGAATCACCTCTTCCTCTGATTTCGAATTTGAAAAGAACAAGACCAATTGGTAAATCCAAAAAGGACTTGTAAACAATAAGTGCCAGACTTGGCTTATCCAAAATTCTTTTCTATCTGATCTTCTAGAAAAATCAGCATATTGCATCCAGAACAACTGTAATGATTTCATACTTGTAACCTCATTTCCTTGACTTTATCATAGCAATTTTCAAGCTAGAAATCAAACAGCTTTTATCGAACGGTTTCAATCTTCCACTGATTCCATCCTCTAAAACGAATCGCTCCTTGCTGATCTGTCCGAAAAACCATCATCTGCAACTCTTTAAATCGCTCCAAGGTTTCCTGATGAGGATGCTGGTAACGATTTTTTTCTCCCGCAGATATCAAGGCAATTTTTGCTTGGATTTGCCTTAAGAAGGCTGGGTGAGAAGAGCCCTTAGAACCATGGTGGCCTGCTTTTAATACATCCACGCGTAGTTGAGGATAGCGGGCTAACAAGGTCTTTTCCCCCTCTTCTTCTAAATCTCCTGTAAAAAGGAAGGTCCAACCATAAAACCGGCCATAGAGAACAAGGGAATCGTTATTACACCCATCTCCTACTTCTACCGGATAGAGAACTTCTGCACTCCCATCAAAGATTGACAGTTGATCACCAGCCTCCAGCGTCTTTACAGGTAGGTTTAACCGTTTGAGCAAACGGACAAAGGAGTCTTTTTTTAAGCTTCCCTTGGAAATGTTGATTTCCTTAATGCTAACCTTAGCCGCAAGGACTTCCAAATCTCCCATATGATCTGTGTCAGTATGCGTGAGAACCATATGGTCAATCTGGTCAATCCCTCTACTCTTGAGATAAGGAAGCAAGGTCCGTTCTGCATTGCTAGTAGACCTCCGATTCCTCCATGCTTCCTTTTGGCCAAAGTCCACTTTTCCACCTGTATCAATTAGGATCGTCTTCCCTCGCCAATCACGTAGCAAAATACTATCACCTTGGCCAATATCAATGATGGTAATCTCATTTTCTAAAGGATGCTTCACAATGGCGAATACGGAGCAGACTAAGAGTAGAAAAAGATATCTCCACTTCTTAACCTTTCGCATCTCATAGAGGCAAGCCAATAAGAATAACAGCAAGAGGAAGAAAGAAATACTTGGTTGTCCAAAAACCAAAGATTGACTGGTAAATCCCGCTATAGACTCCATACTTTTTTCCATCCAGATGAAGAAGGGATTCCAGAAGGTCAATGGATATAGAAATGAGAGGAGAAAGACGACACTCAGTCCTGGTAACAAAAGGACATCAAATAAGAGGGAAAAAACAAAGGTTAGAGGAAGAGACCAGGGCTGGTATTCTCCAAAGAAAAAAATCAAAAAAGGAAGAACACCTAGTGTTAACACCAGACTCTCCTTGACGACTTTTCGTATTCCTGACTTCTCCTCCTCGGAAGAGGTTAGCGTCAATATAAAAGCGTAGGCACAAGATAAGAGTCCTCCAGCAGTCAATAATGAAGAAGGCAGAAAAAGGAGCAACAAGAGGAGGGTCATCCCCATATTCTCCATTCCTTTGAGACCTTGCTGGGCTAGGAGCTTCTGTATAAGGCTTCGAACGACCGAAACCGAAAAGCCCGTCATCCCAGCATAAAGAAGCGAAAACGGATAGAGGAGGATTGCAACTTTTTCCTGCTCCAATCCCAAGCGAAGAAAGAATCGTCGAAAAGTATCTAAGAAGAAAGCGACCTGCATGCCCGACAAGGCGAACAGATGGATAATCCCCAAGTTCGAATACAGCTGACTCATTTCTTCGAACTCCACATCTAAAAAACCAAAAAGCAAGCCCGTCATATAGTGACTCATGGGTTGGGGGAAATGCTGGTGAACCCACACAAGAGCCTTCCGCCTCCAACTAGACAGGAGGCCTATTAAATCTCTAGGTTCAGCAGGTCTCTTTTCAAGGATCTGGCTGATTTTCAAAAGATGATAGATCCCTTGTGTTTTCAGATAAGCCTGGTAATCAAAGCCCATGAAATTTCGCTGTTTTGTCGGGGTCTCTAATTCTCCTTTTATTCTTAATTCTAGCCCATGATCCAAGTGTTTAAAATAGGCTTGTTCTTCTTTTGTCTGAAGCTGATAGAAAACCTGAAAAGTACGGCTACCTGACTGAGCACGAAAGGATAAGGCATCTCCATTCACCTTGATGGTATCTGGTAAGAGCTGAATAACCCTTGGAACCTCTTGATCCCGCGCTTCCTGCTTACCATGTTCGATTCGAAAAGCAAAACAAAGTGTAGCAAACAAGAGAAGCCCTACTAGGATTAGAAATTGTTTGCCATTGTAGCCATTGTAGCGTCTACTAAACAAGATGAAGAAGGCCAGAAGGAAGATTGGAGCGAGCAAGTGACCTGTATACATCCAATAATAAAGAGCCAAGACGGGAAGAGTCAGATGAAATGGATGAATATTGATGCTTCTAATCCACTGTAACATGCTCTTTTAACTTTTCTAACATCTTTTGGCCAATCCCAGAAACATTTTTCAATTCATCAACAGATTGAAATTTTCCTTTTTCCTCTCGATAAGCAATGATATCCTGAGCTCGTTTTTGACCAATCCCAGAAATAGTCTGTAATTCTGCTTCTGTGGCTGTATTGAGATTAACCTTGCCATCCTTTTGCTGGTTTTCACCACCTGTGGTCCCAGCAGAAGCAGACGCTACAGGCGCCACTTCTTCTCCATTATTAGCAACATAGACAATAGACTCATCCTCTAATTTTTGAGCCAAGTTGACAGATTGGCTATTGGCTTCGTCTGTCATCCCTCCTGCTTTTTGCACTGCATCATAGACCCGACTCCCCACCGGAAGCTCATAGACTCCCGCTTGTCTGACAGCCCCCTTCACATCCACCATGATTTTCTCATGCGAGGAGTCGGTCTTTTCCTCACTTCTCTCCTGAGAGCTCGAAGTAAAGCTTGAATCTCCCTTAGGAGAACTCTCTTGCTCCACCATTTCTAACTGAGAAATGACCGTTTCCGGTGCTTGTGGGGTTGGCTTAGGCCAAAAGAGAAACACTCCTCCCACCACTAGCCCCACAGCAACCAAGCCTAAAAACAGTTTATATTCCTTGATCTTCTCAATCCATGTCTCCATAAATACCCCTTTTATTTTTATTATTCGTAAAAAATCAAACAAATAAAAAAAGAATGTCAAAAATCACATGATTTTTGACATTCTTTTTATCTAGAGAGCTGTTTAGTCTTTCCGATGCTTATCTGGATCCCAAACGAAACTTGCGATATAACTAAACAAGAGGGTCAGTAAAGCGACAACCAAGACAAATGGCAACAGTAAAAATTTCAAGAAACGGATGAGGATAAAAGGTTTCCGGTCATTGCGGAGTGCCTGAGATTCCGCATCTAAGCGATCAAACTCAGCCTGAATACGTCTTGCAACTTCTTCCACTCCCTCATCATTCATTTTTGCAATATCAGAGATATCAATAGGGTGCCCAAAGTTCATGTCAACCCGTTCACAGCTAGCTAGTCCTTTCAAGGTCATTGGACCAGTATAAGTTACAGGCATAATACGAACCTTGGCCATTTTGGCAATCACGGCAACTCCACCCTTCACATCCTGAGAATGGCGGCTTCCACTTGGAAACATAATCAAGGAACGCTTGCTTTTCTTGAGCATATTGACTGGATATTTGATAGCAGCTGCACCTGGATTTTCACGGTCAATTGGGAAGGCTCCACACATGCGAATCCACCAACCAAAAATTCGATTGGCAAAGAGCTCTTTCTTGGCCATAAAGATAAATTGCTTAGGCTTGGTAGCAAAGGCCATATAGACCGGATCCCACCAAGTCCGGTGAGGAGCGACAAGTATATAATTTTCTTCTTGACTTGGGATCAGTTCCTTATGATGATAATGAGCATTTCCATTCAGAACCCATAAAATAAAGGTCACTAACCCACGTAAATAGGTATAAAACATGCTTTCTCCTTTGATAATTCTCTTGTTTAACCATTATACCTTATCCTTTTGTTCCCCGCAAATCTTTTCAAAAAGTGTGTGACTCAACAAATTGACTACATCTAGTCTTTTTCTTAAAAAAATGATATCATGTTTCTATGGAAATGAATGAATTAAAGGGATTAACCTATGAAGAGGTCCGCAAAAAAATACAGCGTGGCCAAACCAACGAATTTAAAGCGAACACCAGTACCAGTACCTGGCAAATCATCAAGCGTAACGTCTTCACCTTGTTTAATGCTCTGAACTTTGTGATTGCTCTCGCTTTGGTTGCGGTACAAGCCTGGAGTAACCTGGTCTTTTTTGCAGTCATCTGCTTTAATGCCTTATCTGGAATTGCCACAGAGCTCCGTGCTAAACGGATGATTGATAAATTGAATTTGATGAGTAAGGAGCTCGTTACTGTCATCCGAGCAGGGGAAGAAGAAAGCATTGATCCTGAGGAAATTGTCCTTGGCGATGTGATTAAGCTTTCGGCAGGTGACCAAATTCCGAGTGACGCCATCGTTCAAATCGGGATTGCAGAAGCCAACGAAGCTATGCTGACAGGAGAAAGTGACTTGGTGCTCAAGGGAGAGGGAGATGAACTGCTATCCGGAAGCTTCTTGGTAAGTGGCCAAGTCTACGCTCGTGTCAATCGTGTGGGGGCCAATAACTATGCTAATAAATTGATGGTCGAGGCGAAAACTCTCAAACCCATCAATTCGCGCATTCTCTATAATCTCGCAAAAATCTCTAGTTTCACTGGTAAGATTATTATCCCATTTGGTATCGCCCTCTTCTGTGAAGCCTTTTTTATCAAGTTGCTTCCAATGAAAGATTCTGTGGTGACTTCTTCTACTGCCCTCCTGGGCATGTTGCCAAAAGGGATTGCCCTTCTGACAGTAACATCTCTCTTAACAGCCGTGATCAAATTAGGGATGCGCAAGGTCTTGGTTCAAGAGATGTATTCAGTCGAAACACTGGCTCGTGTGGATACTCTTTGTTTGGATAAGACGGGAACCATCACCCAAGGAAAAATGACCGTCAAAGGCATTCACTCCCTGTCTGAACACTTTTCTGAAGAAACCATCGAAGTCATTCTCGCTGCATATATGCAAAATTCTGAGGATAACAACCCGACTGCCCAAGCTATCCGTAAGGCATATGGGGAGCTAGAACATGCCTATACAGCAGAATCAATCATTCCATTTTCAAGCGATCGAAAATGGGGAGCTATGACCCTGTCTAACTTGGGAACGATTTATTTGGGTGCCCCAGAGATGCTTCTCAAAGAAAATCCTCCAGCAGTATTGGAAGCCCAAGCCCATGGATCACGGGTCTTGATTTTAGCTCGTAGTGTTGAAGTCATTGATATGCATGATTTGACTTTACCAAGTGATGTAGAAGCTATCGCTGTGATTGAAATCTTAGATCCAATCCGTGAAGGGGCTGCTGAAACCTTAGATTATCTTCGCTCACAAGATGTGGATTTAAAAATCATTTCAGGAGATAATCCTGTTACCGTTTCCTATATTGCCAAAGAAGCCGGTTTTGATAGCTACGATAATTATGTGGACTGTTCAAAAATCGATGATGCTGAGCTAGTTGATCTAGCGGAGAATACTGCTATTTTCGGTCGGGTATCTCCTCACCAAAAGAAACTCTTGATTCAAACCCTCAAGGCCTCTGGTCGTACCACTGCTATGACAGGAGATGGGGTCAATGATATCCTAGCCTTACGAGAAGCTGACTGCTCCATCGTGATGGCCGAAGGAGATCCTGCAACACGTCAAATTGCCAATCTGGTCTTGTTAAACTCAGACTTCAATGATGTTCCAGAAATTCTCTTTGAAGGTCGTCGGGTCGTTAATAACATTGGCCGAATCGCACCCATCTTCTTTATTAAGACCATTTACTCCTTCATCCTGGCCATTATCTGTATCGCAAGTGCCCTGTTCTTTGATGTGAACTACTTGTTGATTTTCCCATTTATTCCAATTCAGATTACGCTGATCGATCAGTTTGTCGAAGGATTCCCACCATTTGTCTTGACCTTTGAACGAAATATTAAGCCAGTGGAAAAACACTTCCTCAAACGTTCCTTGCATCTGGCCTTGCCAAATGCCTTGATGGTTGTCTTTAGCGTCCTGTTTGTTCGTTTATGGGGAGCTCATCATGGCTGGTCAAGTCTTGATATGTCTACCCTCTCCTACTACCTATTAGGATCTATTGGTTTCTTGTCTGTTATTCGGGCTTGCTTACCACTCAATATCTGGCGAGGACTCTTAATCATCTTCTCTGTCTGTGGTTTCTACCTTTCTGCCTTTTACTTGAAAGGTCTGATTGAAATTGGAACATTGACAGCTGTGACCTTCCCAGTCTACCTTGCCTTGATGTCCCTCTTTACAGGGATCTTCATCTTGGCGACGATTTATCAAAAATATGAATTTGATTAAAAAAGTTGAGAGTAAGATACTCTCAACTTTTTTATTTTACATCAATAGGAACAATAGCAGGTTTCTCACCAAAAGCAGAGAAAGGTTTTATTTCTAATTCTAAATTCCCTTCACCTTTAACACCAAAATGTACAACAGCTCCTTCCATTGATCTACCAGGTGTAATTGAACCCATGGTATGCTCATTGGCATAACTTTCCATTTTATTTCCACCTACATATAAATTAATATCTATTCCAATAGGCATATCTTTGTCCGAAAGATTTTTAACATTATATGTAACTTTTAAAACTTTATCTGGATTTGAATTATCAAACTCATTTCGTTCATCTGTCCACTCAACATTAGTAATAGTATACTCAGCATACTTATCAAAAGTGATCGTATCACCTATTGAGTAAGTTGATTTGTTTTCTTTTTTAGCTTCACTGCTTGACGATTTCTCGGTTTGAGCTTCTTGTGGTGCTGTATCTGAAGTTTTTTGAGAATTGCCACAAGCAACTAGCAGATTAATTGAGAAAAGACTAAATCCTAAAGCTAACCATTTTTTTGTTTTGTTCATAAACAAAACCTCCTTTATTTTTTATAATGTTATCATATTATTTAAAATAAGGCAAATGATTTTATGCGTAAAAGTAATATCCTTGTTACGGTAATATTTTCATCATTCCTAGCTTTTCCCCATCCTCTTTTCGTGCTATAATAGAGCCATGAACGATATCGAATTAAAAGACGGCGAACGCGTCAACAAACTATTTTCCAGTGATGTGAAAATAATTCAAAACAGAGAAGTTTTTAGCTATTCTATTGATAGTGTCCTTTTGTCACGTTTTCCTAAGTTGCCCAACCGTGGTCTGATTGTTGATCTTTGTGCCGGCAATGGTGCTGTCGGACTCTTTGCTAGCACGCGCACGAAAGCAACCATCGTTGGAGTAGAAATACAGGAAAGACTAGCGGATATGGCAGAGCGTTCCATCCAATTAAACGGTCTGTCTGACCGTATGTCCATGATTACAGATGATCTAAAAAACTTGCCCCACCATTTCCCTGGTAGTAAAATCGACCTTATCCTCTGCAATCCTCCCTACTTTAAAGTGGACGAGCACTCCAATTTAAACGAGAGTCCTCATTATTTGCTAGCCCGTCACGAGATTACCACCAATTTGGACCAAATTTGTCAAGTGGCCCAACGGACTCTCAAATCCAATGGCCGACTCGTCATGGTGCATCGTCCGGATCGCTTTTTAGATATCATCGAAACCATGAAACGCTTCAATCTGGCTCCCAAACGGATTCAATTTGTCTATCCCAAGGTCCATAAAGATGCCAACATGCTCCTCATTGAAGCCATTAAAGATGGATCACGGGATGGTCTAAAAATTCTTCCTCCACTGTTCATCCATGAAGAAGATGGAAGCTATACGCCGGAGATTCATGAGATTTATTATGGAAACTAAAGCTTATATGTATGTAGTCCAGTGTGCGGATGGTACCCTCTATACTGGTTACACGACCGATATCGAGCGCCGTATCAAAACTCACAATGCTGGCAAAGGCGCCAAATATACACGTCCTAGACTTCCTGTGACCTTGATCTACCAGGAGTCTTTTCCCGACAAAAGAGCTGCTATGTCTGCGGAAGCACTTTTTAAACGGAAGAGCCGGGAGGAAAAATTGACCTATATCAAGCATCAACAATCCAAGCTAGATCCAGAACAAAAAGACACCTAAATGGTGTAACAATCATCTGTTTGCATGCTAAAAGGAGCCCCAAAAGCTCCTTTTTTTAATCATCTAGGATTCGTCATCAAGGGTCTTCAAAAAAGCCCAATTCCCAACAGACTGCTTTCCATAGTCGAGAACCATAGAATCTAATAGGACGAATTCATTTTTCTCATAGAAAAAGACATTTTGCTGGGTACTGGTAATCAAGCCTAGACGCTTACAACCTTTGGCCTTTACGTAAGGTTCAATCCCGTTTTGGAGGAAATGACTGCCAACACCTTGTCCCTGAACAGTTGGGCTCACTGCAAACATCATTAAATACCAGTCAAAGTCTCCGGACTTTTTCAAATGCTGTTCTGAACGTTCTACGAGATCTAGGTATTTCAGCAAATTTAATGGTGTGATATAACGGAATAACTTAAAAATCCCATTTAGTAAGTAAGAGACCATCGAGAAATCTTTTTGTTGCAACAGCCCCACCGCTATGATTTCCCCGTCTCGTTCAGCAACTAAGCAAGTTTCCCCTTTGATGTACAGCTTGACTAATAAGGTATGCAATAGTTCAATAAAGGCCGGAAAGTATTCAGGCTTTTTTAAATCTTCTTTAATGACGGTTAAAAATGGATAATTTATAAAAGCATCAGAACAGACTTTTCCAATCGTCTTGTACTCGTCTAGCCTCGCTTCTCTATATACGATCCTTTCCATACGCCAACTCCTTTATTCTTATAAATCTATTATACTGTAAAACACTCTTATTTTCGATTGCAATGTGAAATAATCACATAAATTCTTACAAATCAGAAGCTATTTGAATAGTGAAAGAAATGTTAATCAGATTTATGAACATTGGGAACCAATTTTTGACGAAAGACTAAGATGATTCCTTTCTCCAAACAAAAAAATAGCCCTTCTAGATGGCTAGAAAGACTATTTTATACGTTAGGAACAAAGTAATTAAATGCGCTCTTTCCAAGAAGTTGCGACTTGGTCCAAGACTTGGTTGAGTTCTTCAATGTTGCGACGACCTTCGGTACGCAACCATTCACGAGCCGCCTCTTCCCCATTCTTGATGTAGGCTTCTACAGATCCAGCCCAAGTTGCACGTCCGCAAAGAACCCCGTTGAAGTTTGCGCCTGCTTCATGCGCAAAGACTAGGGTTTCTTGGAAGAGTTTGGCAGAAACACCTGCACTCAAGTAGATGTATGGAAGGTTGGTTGCTTCTTCTTGTTCTTTAAAGAAGGCTGCAGCTTTCTCACGGCTATGCACAATTTCTCCATCGCCAAATCCTTCTACGTATTTGACGTTAACTGGCACTTCTACTTTCAAGACATCGATGTTGAAGCGTGGGTCTGAGAAGACTTTCATCGCTTCGATGACCTTGCGAGGTTTCACTTTAGCGTATTCTACAGAACCTGCATCAGCGATTTTTTCATCATAAGCCAAGATTTCAAGGAAGAATGGAATTTCTTCTGCTACACATTCTGAACCGATGCGTTCGATGTAGGCTTGTTTTTCTTGGTTGAGTTCGTCTGCACTATCCACATCATAGTAGAGCAAGAATTTCACTGCATCTGCACCTTGTTCTTTGATGCGTTTAGCTGACCAAAGGTTGAGGCAGTCTGGCAGACGCTTGGTGCTAGAAGTGTCATAGCCTGTTTTTTCATATGCCAACAAGAGCCCTGCTTCTGCATCCAAGACCTTGGTCGCTGGAAGTCCATACTCAGGGTCCAAGAGCATAGAAGATGCGAATGGTGTCAATTCTTCAGCCACCAAGACCTTCAATTCTTCCATTTGAGCCACTGTTGGTTCTGTGTCTTGGTATTGGGCCATGAGGCGTTTCAAGGCACCGCGTTGGTCAAAAGCCAAGGCAGAGATCACACCCTCTTTGGTGCTCAATTTTTCTAAATAGTTGCGTTTTTGTTCTGTTAATACCATCTTATACCTCTTTTACATTTATCTGTTGATACAAATCATCATAGTGGGCCATATTGACATGTCCGGTCATCTTTTCTTGAGCATTTAGCATCCCTAGGACCATGGCATGGGTCAAAAGAGCTGCGTCATCCTTCCCGCTACTGAGACCAGCAGAAATACCAGCCACGGTTGAATCACCAGATCCCACCGGGTTAACGACTTCAATTTTTGGAATGTCCACTTTATAGAAGACATCACCATGTTTGGCAAAGGCTCCATCTCCACCTAAGGATACAATAATCCATTCAATCCCTTCAAATAGCGAATCTTTCAGGACTTCTTTCAAATCCTCAAAATCAGCTGAAACATCACGTCCCAAGAGTTGAGAGAGTTCTTCGCGATTGGGCTTGATAACCGTTGGTTTGAACTTGGAGTGAAGGACAGCTTCTAAGGATTTACCTGATGAATCCAGCACTACTTTACGTCCTGCTTCTCTTGCAATCTCAATTAAACTCGCATAATAGTCTACTGGTAGACCTACAGGTAGACTACCCGAAATGGCAATCACATCTGATGTCGGCATGAGAAGTTTAAAATGATGAAGAAATCCCAAGGCTTCCGTCCGAAGTATTTCTGGACCCGCTTCTAAGATTTCTGTTTGATTTCCTTCATGTAAGATGGCGATACAGTTTCGTGTATCACCCAGAATATCATAAAAGAAAGATTGAACATCTCGTGGAAGATGGGTCTTGATGAATTGACCATTGGTCCCCCCAACAAAACCTGTTGCTCCAACTGTTTCACCGCTCTCAGCTAAGACACGGGTGACATTCAACCCTTTACCACCTGCTGTTTTAGAAACTTCCGACACACGGTTAACGGTATCCAACTTTAATTCTTCCAAGGGATAAGAAATATCAATGGACGGATTCAAGGTGACAGTTAAGATCATAATCCCACCTCTTAGTCGTGGTACTCACCACGATCCCATTTTTCAAGGAATTCTGTAAAGAAGTCTGCATCCTCCTGGTGATCATTATGGGTTTCCAAATGTTGAATCTTGGCAATCAACTTCTTGTTTTCTTCACTTGGTTTGTATTCCGCATGGATAAAGGCTTCAATGATATCGCACATGAGCAACTCACCAGTTATTTTCCCACCGAAACCAATGACGTTGGCATTGAGTTCTTCTTTGGCATAAAGTGCAGTTGTCATATCACGGACTAAGGCTGAACGGATTCCAGGGACCTTGTTAACCGCGTTGTTAATCCCAACGCCAGTCCCACAGATACAGACTCCAAGGTCTGCTTGGCCACTTGCTACAGCTTCTCCGACTTTTTTCCCAAAAATTGGGTAGTGGGTGCGCGCGTGGTCATAGGTTCCGAAATCAAGGACCTCATAGCCTTTTGATTTCAAAAATTCAGAAACAGCCATTTTTTCATTCGTGACAATATGGTCACATCCAATTGCAATTTTCATTCTTTTACTCCTCCCTTTAGCACATCTTGTTGAGCATATCCACACGGATTTGGTGGCGACCACCGTCATACTTACCGTTGACAAATCCCTTGGCAATATTTTTCGCCAATTGGTCACCCACGATTTGAGCACCCATGGTGATCATTCGAGAATTGTTATGACCACGAGTCATGTAAGCAGAACGCTCATCTGAAACTTCTGCTGCAACCATTCCTTTAATTTTAGTTGCGACCATGAATGGACCTGCTCCATATGCGTCAATGACAATCCCAAGATTGTCTTCTGCTTGTTTCACTTCTTTTGCAACAGCCAAAGTCACATCGACAAAGTCTTGCCCTTCTTCTGTCACGTCCACCACTTGGAAACCTTCTGCTTCCAAAAATTCTTTGACTACTTCTTTTAAGCGAATACCTGCGGCATCTGCACCAATAATAACTGACATATCATACTCCTTTTATAAATGTTTTCTGATTAAATACAAAGGCTTTGATCTAACTTCTGCATTCTACACTGTTATTGTTTCCTATAAGATTTCAATTTCAAAACCAAGTTCAGCTGTTTGACCTGCTGGCAAGAGACGAACTTGCTTTTTATATTCCAAATAATCACTCTCTTCAAGCGAAGTAGATAAACCAGACCATGGCTCTATAGCGATAAATGGTCCTTTATTTGGTGTTGTCCAGATAATCAAGTTTGAAAAATCTGGAAAATGAACACTTATCCCCTTTTCATGCTTTCTAGAACGGAGTGTCACCCTTCTTGATTGTAAACAATCCAAGGTAATGGCATCCTTTTGGAAAAGATCGTAATTGAGATTCAAGATTTTTTCTTGCTGTAAGAAAGGCGTCCGATCAAAGACATTTAACAAGCCTGTCTCCGGATAGGATTTTGGAATACTACAGGTTTCTTCTTGTTCAAATTCCAGGTAGTAATCTTCAAAACCTTCATCCGACAGTAAAGGACAATTAAATCCTGGATGGCCACCAACGAAAAACGGCATGACGCCTTCTTCACCAAGATGGTGAACCCGATAGGTTACTGACACTTTTTTTCCAATTAATCGATAGGAAATTTCTAATCTGAAATGATAGGGATATTGCTGATAGGTTTCTTCCGTATCCTCTATCCCAAAGGTTACCCGATCATCTGTTTGCTCTATTAGCTCGAAGTTTTTCTTGCGAACTAGACCGTGGCGGGGAATCTTCCCAACGCCCTGAGGACGATACAGGGTCATATCATTTCGAACTGACCCACAGATGGGAAAGAGCACTGGGGCTTGGCCACTCCAATACTGAGCATCACCCTGCCAAAGATATTCGATACCATCCTGATCCTTGATAGAGGTCAGCTCACCACCTAACTCCTTGAAACAAACTTCCAGGTCATTATTTTTTAAAGCTATCCTCATCCTTCTCTCCTTACCATGTTATTTTAGAGAAAAAACTAGGCTATCCCTCCATATCTGGAAATTGATACCCTAGTTTTATCAAGTTACATATTTAGGAGCGAATTATTTTGCATTTGCTGCATATGCTTCGTTACGTTTGATCATTTGTTTTCTGTACCATGCAAAGATTCCAACGTAGAAGGCTAAGAAGACAACTACACCAAGGATCAATTTGATATCACCAGTTGTTGCGTTACCGATTGTCCAACCGAGCAATTTTTCAACAGGTCCTTCAAGAGTTGAGTGAGTGATCAACTGAGCTTTGTTAACTCCATCTGGAAAGGCATTTACACTTTTCGCCAATTCAGTAGCGAATGGTGCAATAAGAGTTCCTGAAAGAAGGAAGAGTGGCAACAAGAGTGTTCCAAAGACGATCATACGGATCAATTTACCACGTGTTACAACCAAGAGAGCTGGAGTCACACCCATAGCGATGATCCCTGCAAGTGGCAAGATACCATTTCCGACTTTAGAAAGAAGCACTGCTTCGATCAACATGATTGGTGCAAGTACGTTGGCACAAGCCCAGATTTCAGCACGACCAGCGATAAATGGCCAGTCAAGACCGATGTTGAATTTACGTCCTTGAAGACGTTTAGTAGCAACGTTTGTAATACCTTGTGACAATGGTTCTACGGCTGCGATAAACCATGAACCGATAAGTGAGAAGAGCTCCAAGCAGACACCGGCAGTCAAACCAAGGCTGATCCAACCTTTAATAACAAGTTCCCATGAAGATGCATCTTCAACTCCAGCAACTGGATGTGGAGTTCCCATGATACCGATAACGATACCAAGGAGGAAACCGATGAAGAATTTAGATCCCCAGAAACCAATTTTCTTGTTCAATTTAGCTGCGTCAAAGTCGTATTTGTCAAGACCTGGGAAGAATTTGTCAAAGATTTTATCCAAAACCATGATGATTGGGTTCATCATGTAGTTCATGTGAGTTGATGTCATTGGTGAAGAGCTAGGTGCATTCAACAAGTCATCAAATGTTGGTTTCATCAAGTCTGAGTTGATGATCTTCATAATCCCTACAAGGACTACTGCTAGAGTTGCAACGAAGAGAGAAACTCCTGCGCTAACTCCATTTTTATCCGCATACCATTTGATCAACAGACCTGTGATAGACAAGTGCCAGATATCGAAGATATCGACATCAAGTGTGTCTGTTTTCTTCATTGCAAGCATGACAACGTTGACAACCAACATAACTAGCAAGAAGTAAAGTGTCCAGGCAGAACCCCAAGTGATGGTAGCAAGTGGTGCCCATCCAACGTCTGTGATATTCAATTGAATACCAGTGTTCTCAACGAATTTTGCAAGAGATGCTGAGAAAGCTCCATTCAACATACCGATGATTGCACCGATACCAGTAAGGGCGATGGCAAGTTTAATACCACCTTCAAGCGCTTTGGAGAACTTCACTCCAAACAAGACTGCCAATAAAGTCAAGACGATCAACATGATGATCGGTGCTCCCATATCTAGAATGGGTTTGAAAAACTTATTGGCAAAATCGATAATGCCATTCATAATAAATCCTCCCGATTTATATTTTTATATTTTACAAAATTAAGAATGTCAGCAATCCCAAAAACAGGAACTGCTTACAAAGAAAAGATGAACAAATTAGCTTAAACCGTGTTCTTTGATCGCTGCTTCAATATTGTCAAATACAGGAGCGCTCATAGCTGGAATACGGAACAAGATCGGACCAGCTTCAACTACTGGAATACCAGGCTCAAAGCCTAGATCTGTTGCAGCGATTGGCGTGAAGATATCATAGCCTCTAATCAAATCTTCATTGACATCTTTTACCATTACCGCATCACATTGTACATCATATCCACGGTTTGAAAGCTCTTCTTCTAAAGCGCTTTTAATTTGGTGGCTTGAGTTAACCCCTGCACCACAGGCAGCTAAAATTTTAATCATTTGAATGACCTCCATTATAAATATTTTTTGTTGTTACTATTAAGCAATCACTTCTGTGATATAGCGATATAAGTCTTCTTCATTTTCCAATTTCGACATGTTTTCAAGATTTCCGTTTGTCGTAAAGAAATCCATCAAATGAGCCAAAATGTTTGTTTGGCTGGAACTAGAATTGTTAATGATGAAGAATAAAAGCGAAACTTCTACTTCCTTATCAGGCGCGATCATATTGTGAAAGGTTACCGGATTTTTTAATCGAACGACTACAATATTCTCTGTCAGGTTATGGATGATATCCGTATGAGGAATGGCCACATTCGGCAAATCCTTCCCTAGAAATTCCATATCTAAACCAGTAGGGAACGATTTTTCTCTTTCTTTCAATGCAGCTCGATAAGAATCTGTCACAATCTGACGTTCTTCCAATAAAGTTGCAATCTGGTCAAACAATTCTTCTTGATCCGCAACATCTAGGCAAAAGACTAATTCTCGATTAAACAGTTGATTTAATCCCATCTTTTCACCCCTTCCACTTTTTACCTTTTTTAATTTACACGATAAGTATATCACTATATGAATGCGCTGTCAATTACAATATGTAATTTTTTGTTCTTTTTTGTTTATTTTTTATAAATTTGTTTGTAGTTCATGCTATATGAGAAAAAAAGAAAAAGACCAGAACATGCTTAAGTTCTGGTCTTTTAGCTGTTTCTGTACGAAGCTTTACAAAATTTTTGTATAAGAATTGTATTTCTCACGCACCTTTTTAGAGATTGAATGATCCGAAATCACCGCATCTAAGTCATCTAAACGGTAAAAAGCATAGAAAGAATAGCTATCAAACTTAGTGTTATCTGCGACTACATACTTTTCAATGGCATTGTTGAGAATAATTTTATTGCCATTTCCTTCCTCTTCGTTTGCGGTCATTGCTGTATGACCATCAATCCCATTTACCCCGATAAAGGCTTTCGAAACTTTTATTTCCTTTAAGAGCTTATTGGCAAACTGTCCTACAAAGGTCTGTGTCTTGACCCTATAGCGTCCGCCAACTAAAATGATGTCACAATTGGGCTGGTCTTTTAATTTTTCAAAAATAGGCAAGGAATTGGTGACAATACTAACATGTTTCCCATCAAGATAATCGCCAATAAAATCTGTAGTAGTCCCTGCTCCAATAAAAATTGTATCGCCTTCATCAATCAAAGCCGCACATTTTTGAGCAATCTCCCTTTTCTCTTCCACGTTCAACATGTTCTTTTCTGTATGGGAAACTTCTGTCAGACTATCTTTGATTTTTCGATGGGCCCCTCCATGAACACGAACCAATAGGTCTTGCTCCTCTAAGTCTATCAAATCGCGTCGAATTGTCATATCAGTAACACCTAAGAGATCGCTTAGGTCCTTAACAGAGACCACTTCATTTTTATCCAACTCTTGTAAGATTGCTACATGTCTACTCTCTTTCATATGATGTCCTACTTTCCTGATTATGCTTTCATTATACTATAAAAGTGAACAATTTCAATAAGTAACAAACATTTCACTCTAATTTTTCTATATTAACCACTTATTTTGTTGATCGTTTTTGTGTAATGATCATTTTTTTGTTCTTTTTTTTTAAAAAAAGTAGATTTTTTTTAGCAAACCTGTTGACAGAGCTAAATAAAAGTTGTATTCTTAATATGTTAACAGAATTGATAGCGCTGTCACAAGATGATAGCAAACGTTTTGTTTACGAATTTCGGTCTCCTTATAAATATACAAGGGTAAACATGTGTTTACCCTTGTATATTTTATTTATCCCCTTTGTTCCGAATCACAAAGCCTGTTTTCTTCTCACTTGAAGTATTGCGAGGTTTTTTGTGATCTTTGCGGTAACGCTTTTCTTTGTCAAAGCGATCGTGGCGACCACTCTTTTTGTAATTGTCACGCCCATTAGTACGGTCACGACGATCATTACTACGACGCCCATTTTTGCTATTACGATTGCCTTTATTAGCTCCCGAAACATACTTAAATGGTAATGGCTTTTCACGCGCGATTTCTACTTCTGGTAGAGTGTCTGGATCTTGTACGGTTAAGGTCAATATATATAAAGCCAATTCTTCCGGTGTAAATTCAGTTGCCAACTTGCGAGCGTCTTTGCCAAACTTTTCAAATTGGTTGCGAATGTTTTCATCCGCAAAATCTCGCTCAATCTTTTTAAGTGCAACTTTTTTCTTAGCTTGAAAGGCTTCTTCTGCAGTGGCTGGTTTCATGCCTTTCATACGTTTTTTGGTCAAATTTTCAATGATTTGAAGATAACCCATTTCATTTGGTGCAACAAATGTAATGGACTGACCAGATTTTCCAGCACGACCTGTCCGCCCAATACGGTGTACATAACTTTCTGGGTCTTGTGGAATGTCATAATTGTAAACATGTGTAACACCAGAAATATCCAAACCACGCGCAGCAACGTCTGTCGCAACAAGAACATCTAAATTTCCGTTTTTAAAGTCGCGAAGAACACGGAGACGTTTTCCTTGGTCTAAATCACCATGAATCCCCTCTGCGCGGAAACCACGGATTTTAAGCCCACGAGTCAATTCATCAACTCGGCGTTTGGTACGCCCAAAAACGATAGAAAGTTCTGGTTGTTCCACATCCATGAGACGTGTCATGGTATCAAATTTTTCATTTTCTTTTACACGGATATAATATTGATCCACCAACTCCGTTGTCAATTCTTTTGCTGCAATTTTGACATGTGTTGGCTCTTTCATAAACTTCATGCCAATCCGCTTGATAGCATCTGGCATAGTAGCTGAAAAGAGAAGAGTCTGACGCTCTTCCGGCACGCGTGAGATGATTGCTTCAATGTCTTCTAAGAAACCCATATTGAGCATTTCATCCGCTTCGTCTAAAATAAGCGTTTCTACATGATTGAGTTTCAACGCCTTACGCTTAATGAGGTCTAATAAACGCCCTGGGGTTCCTACGACAATGTGAGCACCTGATTTCAAAGCTTTAATTTGCTTTTCAATGCTAGACCCGCCATAAACTGAGCGGACTTTGACACCCTTACTACGACCAAATCTAAAGAGTTCTTC
>ERZ773214.771-NODE-771-length-19953-cov-4.032265_pt1 | contig 19953 bp, 18 predicted proteins | sample MGYA00511238_ERZ773214 | MGnify/ENA primary metagenome ERZ773214 (study PRJEB29015, sample SAMEA2738157) | human oral metagenome | biome: human oral; feature: human-associated habitat; material: saliva | place: China | collected 2259 ... | reverse complement strand
GAGACGGTAGCCCTAGGGTGTTTTTATTAAATTCTCACTTTTTGGGGTCAGTCCCTTCCAACCTTCAATCCTTTATAACACTAATAATCCAGCTCCAATAATCCCATTGTCTCCTTTAATAGTTGAAGTAACTATTCTCTGTAACACATGTTTTTGTTCAGCGTGTAGACGAGTATCCAAAATTTCTTTTACTAACTCAATATAGTCCGGATTATAATTGGATACACTTCCTCCAAATACAATCACATGCGGATCTAATAAGCAAACCATGGCATGTAAACTACTTGCAATTCCAGATGCAGCCTGACGAATAATATCTGTTGCAATGGCATCTCCTTTACGCCATCTTTCAAATACATCTTTAGTTGTCACAGAATCATCTTTGTATAATTCTTCAGCTTTCTTTTGAATCCCTACTCCTGAACAAGCTTCTTCTAAACTCATCCATTGACCAAAGAAATGAACTGGAATAAATCCAATTTCACCTGAGAAACCTGCTCCACGAAGAATTTCATTATGAACAATATTGGTTGCTGCAATCCCTGTTGATAAAGTAACATACGCAAACATTTCTTTTTCTGTTAAATTTTGAAGACGATATTCTGCATAGGCAGCTACTTTTACATCATTATCAATTTTTACTGGAATACTGCCATAGACTTCTTGTAATTTTTTAACAATTGGAAAATTTGGCCATGGAATATTATTTTGGAAAACTGCTACTCCATTTTCTACATCTACTTTCCCAGGCAACCCAATTCCAATCCCTTCCATCTCTTGAATTGAAAATGGATGTTCATTTAACTCTTCATTGATTAATCGAACAACTTGTTCAAATAATGTTTCAGCACTTTCGACTTCACTAGGTGCTTGTCGACGACTCACAATTTCTCCCTTTTCATTAATAATAGCAACTGCTACTTTTGTTCCCCCAATATCAACACCAATTGATTGTTTCATTAAAAACCTCTCCTTTATTTAATCGTTTTCATCGTTATTGTAGCCTGGTTTTAAGTTTTTTGCAATGTAAATTTTAAAATAAAAGAAAAGACTTTCTATATATAGGAATATCTTAAAACAGTCCTTTTATAGAAAGTCAAAATTTAATGATTATTTTTGAGATTTAATTTCTGTGATTAAGTCATTTAAATCATCTTCACTAAATTGATATTTTTCACCGCAGAAATGACAAACAATTTCTGCTCCATGATCTTCATCAATTAAATGTTGTAAATCCTCCACACCAATCGATAATAAACCAGCACTAAATCTTTCTCTAGTACAAGGGCAATGAAATTCAACTGGTAATTCTTCCAATATTTTAATATTTTCTTTCCCTAATAAACGGTTTAATAAATCAATTGGTTCTTCTTGTTGATCAATCAATTTCGAAACAAGAGGCATTTCACTAATACGTCGTTCAATTTCTACAATCGTTTCTTCACTAGCTCCAGGAAGTAATTGAATCATAAATCCACCTGCAGCACGAACAGATTCATCTGGATTTACTAAAACAGAAACACCCACTGCCCCATTAATTTGTTCTGAAACAGCTAAATAGTAAGTGAAGTCCATTCCTAATTCACCATCAACAATTGGAATTTGTCCAGAAAAAGGTTCCTTCATTTGTAAATCCTTTATAACAGTAATCGTTCCGTTTGTCCCCACAACGCCACGCACATCTAATTTTCCTTTTCCATTTAAAGGCAAACTTACATGTGGATTGGAGATATAACCTTTCATTTGCCCTAAGCCATTCGCTTCTGCCATAATTTTTCCACCAGGGCCATCTCCATTGACTTGAACCGTAATTTTTTCTTTTCCTTTTAAACTAGTCGCTAATAATTGAGTTCCAATCATCGTACGACCTAATGCTGCTGTAGCTGCACTCCAAGTATCATGGCGTTTTTGTGCTTGAGATACTGCTTCAGTCGCTACAATGGCAACTGCTTTAACTTCATCATTAAAAGCTAATACTTTTAATAAATGATCTTTCATTCTTCATTCCTTCTTTCCTTCATAAAAGAAAAGTGGGAAAGAAAAGCTTTGACTTTCCCTTCTCACTTTCTTGTCATTATTCTAAATCATCTTTTGAATCAGATTCTTCTTCATTATCATCTTGTTTTGCTGCTTCACGTTTTGCTAAAGCCTTTTTAGACTCTTCAAAACTTGCTGCTTCTACTTCACTTGGATACTCTTCTTCAACATCTTCTGTTGGCATTTCTCCAGTTTCGAATAGTGCTTTAATTGTACGTTCATCAAGAGTTTCTAATTCTAGTAATTTTTCAGCAATTAGCGTTAATTGATCTTTATGTTCTTCTAAAATTTGTAATGCTTGTGCATAAGCTTCTTTCATAATAGAGCGAACTGCATTATCGATTTCAAATGCTACTTGATCAGAATAAGCTTTCGTTTGTCCGTAATCACGTCCAATAAAGACTTGATGATTTCCTTCATATTGAACAGTTCCTAATTCATCATACATTCCATATTCAGTAATCATACTACGAACAATTCCCGTTGCTTGCTCGAAATCATTACTTGCTCCTGTCGTTTTCTCATTAAAGATAAACTCCTCAGCAGCACGTCCACCAAGTAATCCAACTACTTGTTCGAATAATTCTTTTTTAGTCATTAAGAAGCGATCTTCTTTTGGAAGCATTATCGCATATCCGCCTGCACGTCCACGAGGAACAATCGTCACTTTATGAACGACACGTGCATCACTTAATACCATCCCAACGATTGTATGACCAGCTTCGTGGAAAGCAACCATTTTACGTTCTTTTTCACTAATTGCACGATCTTTTTTCGCTGGACCTGCAATGACACGGTCATGTGCTTCATCCACATCTAATTTATCAATTGCTTTTTTATCTCTTCTTGCAGCGACTAATGCAGCTTCATTTAATAAGTTTTCTAATTCAGCACCAGAGAAACCTGGAGTTTGTTGAGCAATCACTTTTAAGTCGACTTCTTTCGCTAGTTTTTTATTTCTAGCATGAACTTTCAGAATGGCCTCACGCCCTTTAACATCTGGACGACCTACTAAAATTTGACGATCAAAACGTCCAGGACGTAATAATGCCGGGTCTAATACATCAGAACGGTTTGTTGCAGCAATCACGATAACGCCTTCTGTTCCTTCAAAACCATCCATTTCAACTAATAATTGGTTCAGAGTTTGTTCACGTTCATCGTGACCTCCACCCATACCTGTACCACGTTGACGACCAACAGCATCAATTTCATCAATAAAGATAATAGCTGGAGCATTTTTCTTCGCATTTTCAAATAAATCACGAACACGGCTTGCCCCTACCCCAACGAACATCTCAACAAATTCAGAACCTGAAATTGAGAAGAATGGAACATTTGCTTCACCAGCAACAGCTTTCGCTAATAAAGTTTTACCTGTCCCTGGAGGGCCTTCTAATAACACACCTGCTGGAATACGAGCTCCAAGAGCTGTAAATTTACGAGGATCCTTTAAGAATTCTACTACTTCTACTAATTCTTGTTTTTCTTCTTCAGCACCTGCTACATCAGAGAAACGAACTTTTACTTTTTGTTTGTTTTGATCTGTCGCTTTTGATCGACCAAAATTCATCACGCCACGTGGACCACCTTGTCCCATTTGACTTGATAATAAATTAAACATTAAGAATCCAAAAATTCCTAATGGCACAACTAATTGTAAGAAAAGTGATAACCAAATTCCTGATTGACTTTCAGGAAGAGTAGTAATTTGAGTGCCCGCTTGTTGAGCAGCATTATTAATTTCTGTTACAGTTCCATCATTTGGTAAAACTGTTGTTTTGAAATTTGATGTTTTAGACGATCTCTTATCAAAGATAGCTAATCCTTTAGAGGATGTATTTGTATTTTCTTTTGCTTCTTTATATTCTCCAGTAATCGTATATACGGAGTTTGCATATTGCATTTTTATTTCTTTAATGTCACCTTTTTTCAATTCTTGAACGAATTGTGTATAACTAACTTCTGTCGTTTGTCCATTAGAACCTTGATTAAACCAAGAAACTAACCCAATAATTGCCACAAAAATCAAAATATACATTAGTCCATTACGAAATATTTGACGATTGTTATTTGTATTCATTTTGCCTCCTACAATTCATAAATGGTTGTATAAAACAGTCTATCACACTTAAAGAACTTTGACCATTTTTGATAATTAACTTAAACAAATCTTATGATTCATACACTTCTGGTTTTAACACTCCAATATATGGTAAGTTTCTTAAACCTTGTTTGTAATCCAAGCCATAGCCCACTACAAATTTATTTGGAACTTCTACCCCAACATAATCTGCATCAATTGCGATAACACGGCGTTCTTGTTTATCTAATAATGTTACGATTTTAACACTTGCTGCTTGACGATGTTTTAATAAATCAACGATATGAGCTAAAGTACGTCCTGTATCAATAATATCTTCCACAATTAATACATGGCGATCTTTTACACTTTGATCTAAGTCTTTCAAAATACGAACTTCACCACTCGATTCAAATGCATCTCCATAACTAGATACATCCATAAAATCTACTTCTAAATCACAGTCCATCGCACGAACAAGGTCTGCCATAAAGAAAATAGCTCCCTTTAAAATACAAATCACTAATGGATTTTTATCTTTATACTCTGCAGTTAATGTTTTCCCTAATTTTTCAATTGTTTCTTCTAATTCTTTCTTACTGACAACTACTTCTGCAATATAATTATCTAACATGATAGCACCTCTTCTTTTTTTCTATAGACTATTCTTATTCTATCAGTTTCTTTCCTTTTGGACAATGATTGTGTTTTACGAAATCCTAATATTGCGATGATTTCTTTTGAAGAATTTTCTACAATCCACAATTTTTCTCTATCTTCTTTTGAGATTTTTTGATTAATACACCATCTTCTAATACTTTGATGTTGATTTTCTTTTAAAAGAAATCGATCATTTGGTTTTCTTCTACGAACGGTTAATGGAAAATCTTCTAAGGAAATAAACATTTCCCATCCTTGTTGTTCTGTAAATGATAGGCTTTCGTTTTCTGATAATATAATATCTGCTGTTTGAACTTCCTCTACTCTTATTTCTTGATAAGGAATGTCTTTTTTCAGTTCTTTTATAATCGATAATTGATGATATCTTTTTTGGAAACTCCATCCTTTTGGTAAATTCAAACTCATTTGAGAAGTGTCAGATATAATTGCCTCTTGAATATCTGACACATGTTTAGCGCTCAATAAACCTCCAATTTTTTTAGATAATTCCACTAAAATAACTTTCTGCAATCCTACTGGTTGCTTCATAAAACTTTCCTTATTCCAAGACCACCCATTTGATAATTCTACTAGCTCTTGTCCCATCCATTGATTAGCAAGAGTCAAAATTAATGCTTGTTGTTCTTGTAACGTTTGTGTAAATACTTGAATTTTTTTATTAAATTTAGTATTTTCCTGTTTTAAAAGTGGAATGATTTCCTGTCTAAATCGGTTTCTCGTATATTCTAAACTTTGGTTCGTTAGATCTTCTTTAAAAGGTATTTGATGAATCGAAGCATACTCATATAAATCTTCTTTATCAACCGTTAAAAAAGGCCGAATGAGATAGCCTTCACTGAAAGGGCGAATGGGTTTCATTCCAGCAATCCCTTCAATTGTACTTCCTCTTGTTAATTTCATTAAAACTGTTTCTGCTTGATCATCTGCATGATGAGCCACTACAACATAGCGGGTATTATTTTTTTTCATAGAATCTTTCAGTTTTTGATATCGAAACTTCCTTGCCTTTTCTTCAATCCCTGCTGTCTGTTCAAACCCTTTTTCCCAATGATAAACTTCTAGAGAAATATTTCTTTCACTACAAAAATTTCTGACCATCTCTTCTTCTTCATCTGATTCTTTTCGAAGATGATGATGAATATGAACAACTGAAAAATTGAGTGTTTTAATTTTTTTTTGAAGTTTAAAAAAACTCTCTAATAACACCATCGAATCCACTCCACCTGAAACAGCTAATACAAAAGATTCCTGTTGCCAATTAGGAACAAATTTCGTTAAAAATGTTTCCACTTCCTTCATTCAAACACCTCCATTCTTATTACGACTAACAATGACAAAAATGAGACTGGATATTTCCAGCCTCATTTGAATACTTTATTATGAACGACGTCCGCCACGTCCGCCACGTTTACCTTCTGTATTACGTTTTAATGAAGTTAAACGATCTTCAGAATCTTTTAAGAAGGAACTCATCATTGCATCAAAATCATTCACTTTTGCTTGTGATGGAGATTTTTTTTCAAATGACGGTGCTGATTTAGCTGAATAAGGCTTCTTAAATCCTTGACCTTCTTGATTACGTGGAGCTGATTTTTGGAATTTTGGTTTATCTTCAATAGTTTCTTCAGAAGAATCGCTACTTGCACGACGAATTGATAAGCTTACTTTTCCATCTCCAGCAATTTCCATTACTTTTACTTGTACTTCATCTCCAACTGTTAAGACATCTTTAATATCTTTAATATAAGAATTAGATACTTCACTAATGTGAACTAAACCCGTTTTACGGTTTCCTAAATCCACAAAAGCACCAAAATTTGTAATACCAGTTACTTTACCAGGTAAAATATTTCCTACCTCAATTGACATATAAAAAGCGTTCCTCCTTCAAATTTCCCCTTTTATACACACGCTTGACGAGTATAAAAGATTATTTCCAATACTTCATAACTCTATACAAAAATTAATGACGAGATTGATTTTCTTTTGCTTGTTGAATTTTATTTTGTGCAGCATCATCAGGTGTATTAAAAATAATCTCTCCTGATTTACTTAAGTAATATTCACTACGTGCAAGTTTTGCTACATAATCATCTTGTTGTAATAATTCAACTTGTTGAACTAAAGATTTTTGTTCTTGTTTTACTTTGGCTTCTTCTTTCTTTGCTTCAACAATTTGTGCTTCAATCTTACCTGCTTGGTTAATTTGTCCAACAATTTGTAGTATTAACGAACCAGCAATTGCTATCACTACAGCCATCAGTAATGAATGCCACACAGCTACTCGTTTCCAAACAGCTACTTTTGGTAAATGAATATTGGTATGTAATTTTTTCTTTTTTGATTCAAACGCAATAATTTTGCTGTTTGCTTCTTGCTGTTTATTCACTACACTGACTCCTTTAAAGATTATATGACGAGTATAACAAGAATATGATATCTCGTCTATGCTTTTAGGAAAATTTTATAAAAAAAACTCTTTCTTAGCTAGCATTTTCTAGCTAAGAAAGAGTTTGCTATTTCAGAAAAGTCTTATTCGTTAATATTCTTCTGTCTTGAACTTTATTTTCTTCACTTCTAAATCAGAATGTTGTTCTTCCATATACTCTTGAATTTTCTCAATCACGATTTCTTCATCATGTTCTACTCGTAAAATTAATTCATATTGACCATCTTCCAATTCCTTTGCTTCAACTTGAATTGACTGATAATCTTCTAAATGACAAAAATCATAAATTTTCTGCATTATTGCTACATCTGGAACTAAGCAATGAATACTAACTTGACGATTTTGTGCCTTCAATGGAGATTCATGTGTCAATAATTGAATAATGACAACAACAGCTGCACACACAACACCAAAAATCCACATGCCGCCACCAATCGCTAACCCAATCCCAGCTGTTGCCCAAATTCCTGAAGCTGTTGTAATTCCGCTGATTTTCTTATCTCTCATAAAGATAATACCACCACCGATAAAACTGATACCACTAACTACTTGCGCTGCCACACGAGCTGTATCAAATTTGGAAGTATCTAAAAAAGCTTCTTTAGAAATCAACATCATTAACGCTGAAGTTAACGCCACAATGACGTGTGTTTTAATCCCCGCTTGTTTATTCCTAGATTTTCGTTCATGTCCAATGGCCCATCCACATAAGCAAGCTAAAATAATGGCTATTAAATGTCTAACTTCTAATATTGCATCAAAATTTCTACTTAAAATTGTTTCTACCATACTTGCTCCTCTCATGAACATTGAATTTTTCTGCACTCTTATCAAAATGATAACGTGCCCATTATTCTATGCTTTTCTTCCATAATTGTCAAGAAATCTTATCTTTCAATTTTGGCATCATAAATTGGAGTAAATAGGATGATCATTCCTTAGAGAAACTCATGATTGAATCTTTCATATTCTTCATTATAAAGATATCGTAAAACATCTTCAGTATGCTTCCAAATACAATCAAAATTCCTAAAGCCATCCATAACATTTGAAGATTCATCGTTCCAAGAAACACACTTCTAACTACCTGTCCAATTTGAAGTGCACTTGCATGATCCATCACCTCTATTCCAAATGAGAAATGATCATAAAAAGTATGGATCATCATAATGATTTGAAGATTAATAAAGATGGAATCTATCTTCATTTCTTTATTCTGATGAATTTTTCTAGTACTTACCCATAATAGAATCATTAATAGAACTGTAAACACAATCGTAAAGTCCGAAATTACCCCAAAAGGTAATGAATGCAAATTTAGAATTGTGCCCTTCAAAATCATTGGACCAAACAGAGCTGTCAATAATAATAATTCTAGTACTATAATTCCTTTTTTTATGTTAAAAGGTAATTTCATCATACTTATCAAAGTCAACAGAAAAGTTAAACAACTGACTCCCATGGTTCTCCACGATTCATACGTCACTTCACTGATTCCTTTTGTACTAAAGTACAAGCCAAATAAAAAAATAAGAACTGACGTAACCATTGCAACACTTATATAGATTTTACTCACTTTATTCATCTTTCTCATCCTTTCTCTGATAAAATACAGTTTCGTTATTTTCTTCACATATAGTATAATGAAAACATTTTTCTTTCTCAATATTCCTTCATCCTAATTTTATTTAAATTTTTCTAAAAAATAAGAGAGGGTTGACGAACCAACTCTCTCTTATCTATTTTAAAACTCTTCTGTTTTCACTACTTGTTTTTCTTCTAAAATTGTAAACATTTCTTTTGCATCTTCTTTTCTTGTTGAATCTAAAATTGCATCCACTCGAACGGTTACAGTTTTATTTCCAAATTGAATAGTAATAATATCTCCTACTTTTACTTCTGTTGAAGATTTTGCCACTTTATCTTGTACTGTAATTCTTCCTTTATCAGCTACTTCTTTTGCGACACTTCTTCTTTTAATTAATCGAGACACTTTTAAATATTTATCTAATCTCATCCTTTTCTCCTCTTCTCTTCCATTTTCTTGTAAATCTTAATAATGATTTTCCTTTTGGAATCATCAACCATTCACGAATGGTAAACAACTTTATCTGAATTGCTCCAATTATAAATACAATCATCCCAACACTTACTAATAATAGAGAAATCAATGTATCCTTTGTTCGAGAATCTCCGGCTGGAAAATAGCATTCAAATAGGCTATTCAGAATTCCTACAACGATTGCCATCCCTATTGTTACGATTCCTAATTTTATTATCGTTGACTGTTGATGATTCGAAGAAGACTTATCCTCTCCACTCAAAATCCACATCATTCCTAGCATCACGAATAAGCCTAAAATCGTCGCAAAACTAGCACCTAATGTTTGAAATATTGGAATGAACCACAAATTGGCGACTCCTTTAGCAATCAGTCCAACAAATAAGGCTATAAGTGTAATCGAATATTTTCCAGTACTTTGTAATAATCCATGATAAGACATCATCATAGACGCTAACACAATACTGATAATATAAACACTAAGCACATCGTTACCTTGAATATCCCCAAAAAGCATATGATTGACTCTTGGTAAAACAACAAGTAATCCTACTGTTGCCACAACTGAAAATACCATTGTCATTTTTAATAGAGACTGTTTCAATTGTTCAAATTCTTCTAAATGTTGCTTAGTATAACTACGACTGAGTAATGGTAAGTAACTTGAAGAAAAACCCACTCCTACAACCATTCCTAATTGCACCAGTGGTTGTCCTCTATCAAAAATTCCTTTTAAATCTTTAGCGGCTTCTTGATGGATTCCCTGTTCTACTAGACCTTTAAATAGGGTAAATGAATCTATTAACTGGAACAATACTAATATCGAACTTAATAAACATAAAGTTCCACCTTCAATCACTAATCTCTTTAGCAATACTCCCCATTGAATCTTATGAGGTTCAATCACTCGACTACCATTCCAAATTTCAAAAGAGTCAGATTTTTTAAAATAGAATAAAAGCAAAGTTGCCATTACTGCCGCAATCACTGCACTTGACATTGCCCAAGTTCCAACTGCATATAAATCATTCGTGAGACTTCCATAAAAACTGGCAGCTAATAAGATCACACTCACTCGAACAACTTGTTCCATTACTTGAGAAACAGCTGTCGGAACCATTCGATTCGTTCCTTGAAAATATCCTCTTGCAATCACAAGAAAAGGCATCATTAAAAACATCCAAGAAACGCTTTGAATAACAGGAGATAATAAAGAATCTCCCATCCATAAAGCAATGATTTCTGACTGTGTATATAGAAGTAAAAAGACTCCAATCCCTAATCCACTTAAAATCCAAAATAATCGTTTTAAGAGGGGAGATAATTCATAATCCGAACGATACTGAGCAACTAACGCTGAAACAAATACCGGAAAACCAGAAAGAGCAAAAGTCATTCCAATTCCATAAATCGGATATACTTGCTGATAAACGTAAAAACCAGTATTCCCAACCATATTTTGGAAAGGAACTCGATAAACGGCACTTAATATTTTGGCGATGAAGGCTGCTAATGACAATATCAATGCTCCTTGCATCATCTGTCTATTCGATTTGTCCATTGGATCCCCCTCTCTGTTTTTATTCATTTTCCTCTTTTTGATTTGCTACAACTTCACAACACTTTTCTAAGAAAAGTTTTATTTGCTCTAACCATAAATCAGTTGGTTGATTCGTTACATTGAGCAATACTTGTAAAGTCGTCCCTTTTTTAGTGACTTGAGCGGGTAATTTCACTGCCCCAAGGGCTTCAAAAATAGCAACTCCTTCTAATCGTTGAGCTATCGGTTGAGCAATGGATACAATGATTGAATTTTGTTTTTTCTTAATCGAAGTAATCGATAATTGCTCTGCAAAATATTTTAACATTCCGACTTCTAATAAATAGCTAACTTCATCTGGAAACTCTCCAAAGCGATCAATAAAATCATCTAATAATTCATGATACGTTTCCATACTATCAATAGAACGAATTCGTTTATACATTTCAATTTTTTGACGTTCATCTTGAATATAAGTAGCTGGAATATAAGCATCTACTTGTAAATCAATTTCAACAGAATCTTCCATTGTTGGGACTGCTTTCCCTTGTTTTTTCAATACTGCTTCACTCAACATTTGAGAATATAAATCAAATCCAACAGAATCAATAAAGCCATGCTGTTGTTTTCCTAATAAATTTCCTGCACCACGAATCGATAAATCTCTCATCGCAATTTTAAACCCAGAACCTAATTCTGTAAAATCACGCATTGCTTGCAGACGTTTTTCTCCAACTTCCGTTAAAGTTTTATCTGGTTGATACATTAAATACGCATACGCTATACGGTTTGAACGTCCTACCCTTCCTCGTAATTGATATAACTGAGACAATCCCATATGATCTGCATTTTCAATGAATAAGGTATTTACATTCGGGATATCTACCCCTGTTTCAATAATCGTCGTTGTCACTAAAACATCATATTCTCCTTCAATAAATTGATATAAAATATTTTCTAACGTTGTTTCACTCATTTGTCCATGAATGACTCCAACTCTTGCTTCAGGAACTAATTGACGTAATTCATCTGCTTTCTTCTCAATGGTTTCAACACGATTATATAAATAGAAGACTTGTCCTCCACGAGCTAATTCCCGTTCAATTCCATCTTTAATCGTAATCCCTTGTTGTTCCATCACAAAAGTTTGGACAGGATAACGGTTTGAAGGTGGTGTTTCAATCACGGATAAATCACGTACTCCTAGCATCGACATATGCAAGGTTCTAGGAATTGGAGTTGCTGTTAGTGTTAAAACATCGACTTGAGATTTCAATTGTTTCAATCGTTCTTTATGTTTGACCCCAAATCGTTGTTCTTCATCGACTACTAATAAACCTAAATCTAGGAAATTCACATCTTTTGATAAAACACGATGCGTTCCAATCACGACATCTACTTGCCCCTTTTGCAATCCTTCAATCGTTTCTTGTTGTTCTTTCTTTGTTCTAAATCGACTTAACAATCCTATTTTGAACGGATAATCTGCAAATCTTTGAACAAAATTTTCATAATGTTGTTCTGCTAAAATCGTTGTTGGCACTAATACTGCCGCTTGTTTCCCATCCATTAAAGCTTTGAAAACTGCACGCATGGCTACTTCTGTTTTCCCATAACCAACATCTCCGACAAGCAGACGATCCATTGGTTTATCTTTTTGCATATCTGCTTTTATTTCCTCAATACTTCTTAATTGGTCTTGAGTTTCTGAATAAGGGAAGGCATCTTCGAATTCTTTTTGCTCAACGGTATCCTTACTAAAAGCATATCCTTTTTCTGAATCACGCTTGGCATATAATTCAATTAATTCATCCGCAATATCTTCTATTTTGGTTTCAACTTTGCGTTTTGTTTTTGCCCATTCGCTACTTCCTAATTTATTTAATTTAGGAACTTTTGCATCCGAAGAAACATATTTTTGAACTAATTTAATTTGATGAACAGGAACAAATAAATGCCCTCCATCTTGATAATGAATCGACATGTAATCTTGATGAACACCATTAATTTCTAGTGTTTCCATTCCTTGATACACACCTACCCCATGATTGACATGGACAACATAGTCTCCAACTGCTAATTCTGTATAACTCTTCAATCTTTCCGCATTGGAAATTTTTTGAGTTCTTGGAGCACGCTTCGTTAATTTATTAAATAGTTCCTTTTCTGTAACGACTACAAACTTATCTTGTGGTAATTCAAATCCATGGCTGAAAGAACCAACCATAATTTGAAGAATTCCTTCTTGTACTTCTTTTGTAATAATTGCTGGAATATCAAAATCATGAAAAGTTTGTTCCACTTTTGAAGCTCTCGTTAAATGATCCACCACTACAATAACTGTAGCTTTTTGTTTTGCCCAACGATCTGCTTCTACTTTTACCATTGGCATTTGCGAGAAGAATTGTGTCATCGAACGTTCTTGAATATTATGAATGGCTTCAAACGTTAATCGTCCCAATCCTTTTTGGAATAATGAGAAATAGGTTCTTGGTAGCGTCGAATCTTTTAATACTTTCTTTCCTTCAAAAATCATATCAATCGAACTAGCAATCATTCCTAATTCTAATTGATGAATTTTCCATAATCCTGCTTCTTCATGAAGTGAACGTTGTTTTTCTTGAATACGAGCATAATCATCAATTAATAAGTACCCTTTTTTAGACACATAATCTAAAATAGATGTTTTTTCTTTATAAAATAATTCGAGCCAATAAGAAATTTTAGGAGGAATTTCTCCTTCTTCTAATTGTGCTAGTAAGTGAGTCATTTGATTCGTTAATAATTGAGTACGTTCTTCTGATTCACTACTCTTTATATCTTTTTCATAAGCTTTTTGAATTTTATCCTTTGCTTCAAATACTCTCTCATATTCAAATGGAATATCTGTTGCAGGTAAAAGAATAATATTTTCCACCATTTCAAGTGAGCGTTGTGTTTCTGCATCGAAATAACGCAACGAATCCAATTCATCATCAAAAAAATCTAAACGAATAGGATGTTCTTGATCTAATGGATAAATATCAACAATTCCTCCACGAACTGAGAAATCTCCCGGTGTAGCTACCATGGCTTCTCTACGATAACCCATTTGTCCAAGTTTCGTTACTAAATCTTCTACCTCTAATTGTGTTTCACCAACGACTAATTCAATGGTACTATTCTTCCAAACTTGTAACGGTACTAATGGCTTTTGAATTCCTGATAATGGAACAACTACAATTCCTTTTTCTCCAGTTGCTAAAAACTGCAATGTCCGAATTCGATTACTCACGACTTCAGGAGAATGAATGGAATATTCTGCAGCTAAAGATTCCTCTACTGTAAATAAATATACTTCCTCTTCATACCATTGTCCTAATTCTTCATATAATTGAGTCGCCTGTAATATCGTAGGAGTTACAACGACTAATGGACCCTTCCAATTATCATAGGCATTTGCTACAGCTAAATGTTTCGCTGCTCCAGTTAATCCTAAAACTAACTGACTTTGTATCATCGGAAGGTTTTCTATCCATTCTTTAAAACTATGGATTTGTTTTTTACTAATTCCTAACGGTAACATGTCTAATCCTTTCTCTTTCAATACGCACTAAAAAGGTTGAAACTTTCGCTCCAGCCTTTTTAAAGTTAATTATAACGATTCATTGTTTGAATAAAATTATCACCTTTTATCCAATCTCTTAGCGCTTCTACACTTTTAGCCACAGAAGCTAAAATTTCTTCTTGTTCTTCTTTTTCAAAATTAGCTAATACATGATTAACCACACTTCTACCTGGAGCAGGTCGTCCTACACCAATTTTAATGCGATTAAATTGGTCACTGCCTAAGCAACTAATAATACTCTTAATGCCATTATGTCCGCCAGCACTACCTTTTTGACGTAACCTAATTTTTCCAACTGGTAAATCCATATCATCATATAGAACAACAATGTCTTCAATCCCAATTTTAAAATAATTCATTAATGGACGAACCGCTTGACCAGATAAATTCATATACGTCAATGGCTTCATTAATATTACTTTTTCTCCATCAATATGCGTTTGAGTAAAGGTTGCATCAAATAATGCTTGATTAAATTCTAAATTTTCTTGATAAGCAAATTCGTCAACGGTAATAAATCCAATATTATGACGAGTTCCTTTATATTTTGCTCCTGGATTCCCTAATCCAATAATTAATTTCATAATGTCACACCATTTCTATCTTGAGTCCTATTTAGTATATCACAAACTATTCAAAAATCGAAAAATTAATAAACTAACAGACCTGTGATAAGTTCTTCACATATAGTTTTTTATATTTTCTACTTTTTTTAAAGTATGAAAATTAGCGATTGACCACAAATGAAAGGGTATGAAAACGAAAACATCATCATTTGAAAAAAGTTCATTTTTTCAAAACTTTAGATTAAGTATCACAAATCAAATCGTGCTATACTATGGATAGTTATTCCACGAAGGAATAAGGAGGTAATACAATGGAAAAAACAATTAAAGCTAGTAACAAAGTGATTTTAGTCGGAGACGGTGCTGTAGGTTCTAGTTATGCATACGCACTTGTACTTCAAGGAATCGCTGAAGAACTTGGAATTATTGATATTGCAAAAGAAAAAACAGAAGGAGATGCTTTAGACTTATCACACGCTCTAGCATTTAACTCTCCTAAAAAAATCTATGCAGCTAGTTACGAAGACTGCCATGATGCAGACGTTATTTGTATCACAGCTGGAGCTGCTCAAAAACCAGGTGAAACTCGTATTGACTTAGTACACAAAAACTTAAAAATCTTAAAAGGAATTATTGATCCTATTATGGCTAGTGGATTTGATGGAATTTTCCTAGTTGCATCAAACCCTGTAGATATTTTAACTTACGCTACTTGGAAATTCTCTGGATTACCAAAACATCGCGTAATTGGTTCAGGTACAGCCTTAGATAGCGCTCGTTTCCGTCAAGCAATTGCTGAACTAATCGACGTTGATGCACGTAACGTTCACGGATATATCCTTGGAGAACATGGGGACACTGAATTCCCAGTATGGTCACATGCTAATGTCGGTGGATTACAAATTTATGAATGGGTTCGCCAAAATCCAAATACTGATGAAGAAAAATTAGTAGAAGTATTCTTCCAAGTAAGAGATGCTGCTTATGAAATTATTGCGAAAAAAGGTGCTACTTACTATGGTATCGGAGCTACTTTAGCAAGAATTACAAAGGCAATTTTAAATAACGAAAGAGCTATCTTCCCATTATCTGTATACCTTGAAGGACAATATAATCAAGAAGATGTATATATCGGCGCTCCGGCTGTTATTGGTCGTGATGGTATTCGTCAAATTATCGAAATCCCACTAGCAGACTCTGAACAAGAAAAAATGGACTTATCAGCCTCTGCCTTGAAACAAGTCATTCACGACGCCTTTGAACGTTTAGAAAACGAATAATGATATAAATTACTAAAAAGCACAAAATCATGGCAAATCGCCATCGATGTTGTGCTTTTATTTTTTGACTAAAAATTCCTCGTTCTCTATCATCCAATTTTTAAGTCCATAAATATGTGGCAATAAACTCTTCCCTAAAGGAGTTAAGCCATAATACGTCTTTTGTCCTGTAGAAGATTCTCCTATTTTATATACGATATGAATCTCCATTAAATCATTTAACGTTTGAGATAACATCTTTCTTGAAACTATTCCAATTTCACGCTCTAATTGTGCAAAATACATTTCCTCTTCAGCTAATGTTAGTACAATAAATATGCTCCATTTCCCAAGTAACGGCAAAGCTAACTCTCGTAAACATCTTTCTTTTTCCATAGGCACCTCAAAGTAACTTCTTTTCTAACAAGCTTAATCTCATTATTATTATACCCATAACTAGATATGATTGCTATAAAGGAGTGTTTCGATGTTTTTTAAAACTTTTGAATTCGAATTTGAAACAAGACGATTAATGTGGTATTGCCCCTATGGTGGAAGTGATTTTGCAGAAGTTCAATCGACTACAGAAAAGATAAAAGAAAAAAATTATGAATCTTGGTATACCGAATGGTATAAACTCGGCACTAAATTAACTTCAAAAAACTTTAACAGTTCTATTTCTAAAGGGAAAGCCTATTTAAGAGCTAGTCGATATTTTCAAGCAGCTGAATTTTTCTTACCTCCAACAGACAGTAGAAAACTGGATTGCTATGAACTTTCCGTCGATTATTTTTATAAAGGACTTGATTTATTATCGATTCATTATGAATTGAAGGAAGTACCGTTTGAAGATTATTCCTTACGAACATTATTTTTTAAAACTACTCAACATCCTAAAGGAACCTTATTCATTTGTGGTGGATTCGATGCATTATTAGAAGAACTTTATTTTACAAATGTAAGAGCAGCTTTAGAGGAAGGTTATCATGTCATTTTATTTGAAGGACCTGGACAATCTCGGGCGATTCGAACTTATCAAAAAAGTTTTACTCCACGTTGGAATTTAGTTGTAGAAGCTATCTTTCAGTCTTACCAAGAAGAGATTGTCTTACCAAAAATCGGAATCGGACTATCATTAGGTGGATTATTAATTGCAAGGACATCTGCATTAAACGAGCATTTATTCGATAAAGTTGTACTATATAATTATTTTCCAAATATGTTGGATTCCTTTAAAACAAATATCCCGAAAATGCTTCATTCCTATTTAAAAAGTCAATTCCCACTCTTTTTAGAAAAAATGATTGAAATATATATTTCTCACATACCCTTTTTAAATTGGCAAATTGAACATGCAAAATGGGTTTTCGGCTGCAATTCCCTCAACCAACTCATTACTCGATGCCGAGATTTTTCAGAACTTCCAGTCAAAAATCCAGTTCTTCTTTGCGTTGCAAAAAATGATAACTATTATCCCTCTGAATTAGCAACACAATATTTTGAACAACTAGACGTTACTAACAAAAAAATAAAAATTTTCGACAAAAATCAGGACTACAGTGATTTTCATTGTCAAAATGGCGCTGCATTTGATACGAATGATGTTATTTTTAATTGGCTTTTGGAAGGTTGATGTGTCTAAAGCTCTTCTTTATGTTACAATAGAGCAATAAAATATTAGGGGAGTTAATTAGATGATTAAACTAATTGCCATTGATATGGATGGGACACTGCTAAATTCTAAAAAACAATTACTGGAAGAAACGAAACAATATTTCAAAAAATTTCACAACAAAGATACAGAAACACTATTAGTTCTATGTACAGGTAGACCTGAAACAGGAATTCGACCTTACTTAAAAGACTTGGGCTATCTTGAAGAAAATCATTATATCATTAGTCAAAATGGCGCTAATATTTATGAAAGTCAAACAGGAAATCGTATCATGGATGCATTTGTAGATTCAGCTGCTATTCAAAAATGGATTCAACTTGGAAAAGAACATGGCATTAGTGTGATGGGAGGCGGAGTTGATTATTATTACTCCTTTGAACAAGAACCAACAGAATGGATGGAATATGATGTAAAAATCATCAACGGAGAAATCAAACGTATTACATTGGAAGAATCTCTTACAACAGATTTTTATAAAATTTTACTACTTGGAGGCGAAGAACAATTAAACGAATTCGAAACAGTAATTCCAGATTCATGGAGAGAGGAATTTTATGTAGTTCGTAGCCAAAAATATTTAATTGAGGTACTAAAAAAAGGCGTCAATAAAGCTTACGGACTTGAAAAATTAGTTCAAAAACTCAACATCAACCGAAACGAAATTGCTGCTATAGGCGACGCCGCAAATGATATCGAAATGCTTCAATACACAGGATTACCAATCGCAATGGGAAATGCCACAGAAGAAGTAAAAAGTCTAAGTAAAATGGTAACAGACACAAACGAAAATAATGGTGTCATTAAGGCTATCGAACAAGTGATTAATGAGAAATTGTAGTATTAGCGCAGAAAATGTCCTAATACTACAATTCTTAGACATCTTTTGTCATTTTCTTTACTAAAATAAAAAATCAGCTGAGCAACTCTCCTGAGTTCTTCAGCTGATTTTTATTCATTATAGTAGATAATTTTATTATTTATTGTTCATCAGTTTATCACAATGGCTAGTATAGTGCAATTTTAATTTGTCCTCTCCTAAAATATCAAGTACTTGTATAGCCTGTCTCATTTTTTCAATTCCACTAGTTGATTGGCAACGTTTAAATTCAAAATAACCAGTTGCATAGAGAAAAACGGTCTGTTCATAAAAGTTTAATTCGTTGTCTAACAGTGCTTTTATCTCATCAATTAAATAGAAGCAATTAGTAAATTCTTCCATATCTATACTAAGGATTAAACAATTGATAGCGAGCTGAGTGACAATTTGTTTATTGGTCTTATTCAATGAAGAGTCTATGTAATTGTTTAACATTTCTTTCGTTAATAGAAAGTAGGAGTTGTAGTTAATTGTCCGTACACAGTTGCCTAATAAAATGATTTCATAGTATCCCCATTTTTCAACTTTAAAGAGATAATCTGTTAGTCGAAGCAATTCATCATCTGATGGAATAATACTTGAATCCATTGTGTGTAAAATAGACTTTACCATTGTTTTTTCAAAAGAATCTAAAGTGTAATTTGAGGAATCCGAAAGTAGCGATTTTATATTATTGATGTTTTGTGATGAATATTGTTTACGGATGTACTGTACTAAATTGGCAAACGATTCCGTTTGGGTATAGTCCTGATCATGTAAAATAAGAAACTCATCTAACGTGATGTGTAATTTGTCTAAAATATTGATTAGACGTATACATGATATTTCAGATTCCCCACGTTCAAATCGAGATATTTGTGATTTTGAAAGATGCTCGTCAGCTAGAGAGCATAGACTGATTTGTTTGCCGTTACGAACTATTCTAAGTGTGATGCCAAGTTTTGATTTCATAATTTTTCCCATTTCCCCAACAAAAATATGACTTAGTTTTATTTATTGTATAATAAATAAATAATTATTGCCACAGCCAGATCATACATAAATATAGACGTTGATTTAAAACTTTTTAATCCATTTATTATTACAATGAATGGATCTAGCGTATTGTATAAATACA
>ERZ773214.770-NODE-770-length-19956-cov-4.343601_pt1 | contig 19956 bp, 18 predicted proteins | sample MGYA00511238_ERZ773214 | MGnify/ENA primary metagenome ERZ773214 (study PRJEB29015, sample SAMEA2738157) | human oral metagenome | biome: human oral; feature: human-associated habitat; material: saliva | place: China | collected 2259 ... | reverse complement strand
GTACCTGAAAAAATTTTTTTGTTTATCCAACATAATAGTAACCGTTTTCTTGTTCATCGTCAACCTAATTTGTCTAATTTTTAATAATTTATGCATGATTTATCGTAATCCTTTATTATTATGAATTTTTGTTGAAATTAAGTATTCAATTAAAAAAACTCTATAAACGATTCCTAATATTAATTCTACAAAAAGAACGGATCCCTATAATGAGATCCATTCTTTGATTTCTTCAAATTTTTCCCATTCAACCGAATTCAAATTTATTGATTCTTCTATTCTATCTATTTCTAAACCAATCCTTTGAATTTTCGTATTATTTACGATTCTTTTTTAGTGCTACGGAATTTCTTAAATCTGCTTTCATCAAATTCCTTGAATAAATTCTGCTTATCCAAATAAATAGCTACAGGTAAGATTAAGACCGTTAACCAAATATTCTGGGAAATGATAGAATAGACAAATAGTATACCTAATACTAAAATAAGCAACTTCTTCATTCTATTCGCCTACTTCTAATGTTTCATTATATTTCTTTCTGTCTTTTAATAGCCATACATAAAGAGCTAACCATACAACTCCTAATACAATAGCAATAACATCTCCATTAAATCCATTGGCTAAAATATAACGAATATCTGGACCTTCAAAAGTTGCCCATGAAATTAAACCACTTTGATTTAACGTTTTTGTTTCCTCTGCTAAACGAGTCATATATGGAGTGAAGTAAGTTGCTCCATATAAGAATAAAGGAGTAGAAATTAAACCATGAATAATCATTCTTAATACATTACCATTTGTTAATAATAGCGCTCCTACAACAAATGATAAATTAATAATACCTGCAAATGGTAATACAATATTATTAGGTAAAACGATAGATCCAACTAAAAGGAATGGAATTGTAAAGATAACTGCTACCCATAATTCATTACGTCCACCAAGTACTGGCCAGTCTAAACCAATATAAACTTCACGATCTTCAAATTTTTCACGCATAAAGTCAGATACTGCTTCTGAAATTGGTGATAAGGCTTGAGAGAATAATTTTGATACCATTGGGAATAAAGTTAAAGCTGTTGCAGCTTGAACTGAAAGAGTTAATGCATATTTAATACCATTACCAGATGCAGCTCCTAATGCAAATCCAATAATAGCCCCCATTACTCCATTTTCACCAAATACACCAATTTTTTCTTTTAATGTATCTGCATCAAATTGTTTATTTAATACAGGAATTTTTTTCAATAATTCGTCAATTGGATGTAAAATTACTGCAATCATACAAATGAAGTGAGGTACTGTAATCCCTGGTACTCCAGTTAAGCGTTCTACTTCCGGTGCAAATACATCTCCAAGTTTTAGTTCTAATACAATAATAATAGCTGCTGCAATAAATCCTAAGAAAATGTTATTTGTAAAGTACGTTACAATTACTGCTGTAAAAATTTTATTCCAAACATTCCATAAGTCTACATTTAATGTTTTTGTTTGTTTAGTAACCAACATGATAAAGTTAATTGCTAATTGTAATGGGAACACTAAGAAAGCATACGGCCAAGCCCAACTAATTGCTGCAGCACCAGGCCAACCAATATCAACTGCTGGTAAACTTAATCCAGTATGAGTTGTTAAATCATTTGCTGCTGCTCCCATACTTGTCATTATAAAGTTTACAAGAATTCCCATACCTGTAAATGCAATCCCTAGAGTTAACGCTGCTGTGAAAGCTTCTCTGAACTTCATTTTCATAGCTAATCCAACAATTAACATTAAAAATGGAACAAATACTGCCGCTCCTAAATCCAAAATATATTGAATAATTACTTGCAAGGTTTCCATAACTTTTCCTCCTAACTATTTAAGAAATCTATAATTTTTTGTAACTCTTGTTTTTGACCCATTCCTGTTAAAAATGCAATTCCATTAAATACTGGAACACCATAATCTTTTTTTGCTTTAACGATTGAAATATATCCGTCTGCTGATTTCAAATGCGTTTCTAATGCCTTCATATCTACAGCTTCAATTTCACAAGGTACGTTAGCTTCTTTTAATAATCTTTCAACTTTTGATGCTACTGTTTGAGAAGTAGCCACTCCTGATCCACATGCAACAATTAATTTTTTCATAATTCTTCCTCCATTTCTACTGTTACAAATAATTGATAAACTTCTTCTTCAGATTTTGCATTTTGTAATTTTGTAATAAATTCATCTTGTCCAAAAATATTCATTAGTTCTACTAACAAACCTGTTTGATTTTTTGGTTCAGAAATTCCTAATACAATTACAAAATTTACAGGAACCTCTTCATCCGATGTTCCCATCTGAATAAAAGTTATAGGTTTTGATAATTTAACAATGTAAATAAATGGTTTTTTTACATACTCACTATACGTATGCGGAATTGCTACTGCTGTTTTTTCTAATCTTAATCCTGTTGGAAATTCCTCCTCTCTTTCCACAATTGCAGATGCAAATCCATCCGTTACAAACCCTTTATCAAACAATGTTTTAGACAATTTTTGAAGCAATTCTTTTTGGTCTTCACCCACTCCTTCTAAATTAATTAATTGTTTATTGACTAACTGTGATATAATTGTCATCTTTTTCACTCCTTATAAAATTGATTCAAAGTTAGCTTCTGAAAATAATGCCGTCATAAAACTCTCATAATCTTCGCTCTCCCATAAGTTCTGTATATAAGAACAACTATCAATCTTAGAATAAATAACTTTTAAAGCATCTTTATAAAACTCTAATTCCTTTTCTGCAATTGCAATTAACATTACGACTTTAACTAAATTTTGTCCCCAATAGATTGGTTTCTCTAATGTCATCATAATCAGTTCACTAGTTTGAACCTCTTTTGGATTTGCATGAGGAAGTGCTATACCTGTATAAGTACTTGTAATTCCTAAATTTTCTCTATGTCGTATAGTCTTTTCAAATTTTATATTTTCAAGATTTTTCTCATTAGCCAATTGAATAATCTTTGATAAACACTTTTCCACACTGCTTACTTTTTCTCTGATATATACTGATTTTCCAAGTAATTTTTTTATAAGTCGATTCGTATATTCTTCATCATTTTTCATTAAAAAGTTATATTGTGTTTGCTCCATTGTATTGGCTAAAAATTTTCTTTGGATTTTTAGTAAATCATCTTCTTTCATAATCGTTCCAACATGAATGTAAGGAAACGGTACATTCTTTAATTCCACAGAACTAATCACTAAGTCATTTATGCTAATATCTAAAGAGCTTGCTTTGGAATATTCAACTTTATGAATATGTTCGTACTGACCTGTTATTTTTCTAACTTGATTCAATAATAATTCTGAGGTTGCTAAACTATGTGGACATATTACATAGATGTTCATTGGTTTTTTTATCTTTTCTACTGAGATTTCCAAATGTATCGTTAAGAGCGCCGCTTCATTATCTGTTAATTCAACATTGAAATTATTCTTAAAAACTTTTCCAGATAACCAAACAAAGTTATATAAGACTCCATACTGGTATTTAATTTCTTCCATCAAATCACTTTTTAAATGAATTTTATTTCGTAATCTCATAATCATTGCTGGAATATGATTGATTAACATTCCTTTTAAATACTCATCTTGTTCAAAATGAATACCTGCCAATTCTCCAACTAATGCTATGAATTCATCCACCGTTTTCTCAATTTGAACATTAGACTCTAAATAAGAATTTTCATAATTCCCAATAGTAATTAAGCTCTGACAAAGAGAAATGATTTCCTTTTCTGCAACCTCTTTTCCAGAAACTTCATTCAATAAATCTCTAGCTAATAAATACGTTTCAATAATTTTGGGATTATTACTATCTAAAGCATTTTGTTGTTCTATAAAGTATCCATTTTTCCAACGAATATCGAAAATTACCAAATCCATTAATAAATAATGACGATATTCATAACAAACTGAAAACTTATATTTTTCTAACAACCGATTCATAATTTGGATAATTTCTTGAACTCTATTCTGATTAATACATCCATAATTCGATAATCCTGTTAAATTAAAATGAATTAATCCACTTAATAACTTATTACGGAAGAACTTTCTTATATTGTCTTCCAAACCATCCAAAGTTATTTTTCCTTGTTGTTTAGTCAACTTTATTCCATTCTTAGTAATCTCTTTTTCCAGTTCATGAATTTCTCTTCGTACAGTTGATTCACTCGTGAAATTTTCAATAGAACAATCTAAAATATCAATTTCATTTTTCAACATAAATGTAGATAATAGTTTACACTCTTCATTTTTCTTATTTGTTTTTTGTGAAACTTGAAAAGTTTTCTTCAATTGTTCTTTATATTTTTCATCTATTTCAATATAAATTCCCATACTAGGTTTTTTCTTTATCACTGAAGAAAAAGCTTTTAGATATTGATTAATAACTGAAATATCATTGTAAATGGTTTTAGTGGAAACTAAATACTGTTGAGCTAATAACTTTCCTGTTACAGGCTCGGTTTCTTGAATTAATCGATTCAATAGATCTACCTGTCTATTATTCATTAAAATCACCCTCCAACCATTTCCACAACTTTATTTTAAACCGCTTGCAGAAAAATATTAAATCAACTTTTTTCCAGAACATTGTGGAAGTTTTATTTTTTTAATTACAATTTTCCATGTATAAAAAACAAGGAGTTTATTTCCTGTTATTTTCCTACTTTATCCCCTTACAATCAATACCCTCTATAAAATTTGTAAATTAATGCTATAAAAAAGAAGCTAGCAATAATTTTCACTAGCTTCTTTCACTTTTAATTTATCTTAAATTCTACTCTTCATCCACACCAGGTCGATATGCAATAACTCCTAGCACCATAAAGATTAACAGTGTAATCATTAAGAACACAACCTGCTCTTGAATCGTCCCTGCCATAGAAATCGTTTGACGTAATCCTGATACTGAATAACTCATCGGAAGCCATGGATTGATAGTTTTGAAGAAATTATTCGTCAATGCAAGAGGATAAGTCCCTGCACTTGAGGCTAATTGTAATAATAATAGTATAAGTGAGAAGAATGCTCCCACACGAGAATTCCATGTCGTTAGTGCCGTCACCATTGCCATAAATGTGATGCTCGCTAATACAATAAGGAATAATGTTTTCATTTCATGGACTGCAGTTAATCCAATGGCGTGTACTCCGCCATAAACGAGTATTCCTGCTAATACCGCAATCATTCCATTAATTTCTAAACGTGCTTTGAACCAAGCCCAACGGTTTTCTGGATGTCTTCCAGATGGAAGTTTTGCAAAGATCATATTCGTTGATAATGCTGCCACAAATAAAGCAACAGAAATCATATATGGAGCCATCGCAATTCCGTTGACGGCTACGGCATCATGATCTGTTTTCGATAATGCTAATGGATTTGATAAAGTTTTCGCATTTGTTTCTTCTGTTGAAGCTAGTGCTAATTGTTCATTTGCATCCATTAATCCAGTACTTAATGTAGTAACTCCTCCATATAAAGTTTCTAAACCAGATGAAAGAGTATTTCCGCCATCAGCAAGTTTTTCTGAACCCTCTGCAATTTTTTGTGATCCATCTGTTAATTTAGAAGAACCTAAAAGAAGTTGTTCAGATTTTTGATTTAGCTGGTTTGTTCCTGCTTGTAAGGTAGTCATTCCAGATACTAATTCTGAAGATTTTTGATTTAATTGGTTACTTCCAGAAGAAATTTTTTCAATACCTGTGACTAGTTCAGGAGCTTTTTGCGCCAATTGTCCAACTCCAGAAGTTAAAGTTGAAGATTTTTCGGCCAATTGAGAAGAACCTGATACTAACTGGCTGACACTACCGTTTAAAGTACTGTTTTTAGAGCTTAAAGCATTGGCTCCTTGTGCAACTTTATCCACTCCACTTGTATAAGCACCTACACCACTTTGAATCGCTTGGCTAGCTGGAACTAGTTGTTGACTTACTGCCGATTGTAGTGTTCCAATTCCTCCTGATAATTGTGTTAATGAAGTAGACGCTAATGGCAATACTTGTCCTGCTGCGGATTGTAATTTAGCGACACTTTCCGCTTGAGATTTTGCATTTCCCAAATTCCCTTTTAATACTTGAATCGTCGATAAAATTTCTTTTGCAGATTGCACACTTGTATTTGCTTGATTTGATACAGCTGCTGTTAATTCTGCTTGCTGTTCAGCACTTAAAGTGCTATACGCATTTGTTGATTGAATAGCTGTTAATGCAGCTTGTTTAGAAGCTTTACTATTTACCATTACACTTTGTGCTGAAGCTGCGATTTTAGATAAAGCATTGGTTACCTCACCCATTAAAGCTGTACTTTCATTTACATTTGTTGCTTGAATCGCTTGATTTAATTGATCTAACCCAGCTGCCAATTGAGAAATTTGACTACTTTTTTGTGCAGATGCCTCTAATTGACTCGATAATTGCTGAATTCCTTGATTCAATTGTTGAACTCCATTTCGCAATTTGTCTGATTGACCTGCCAATTGAGTTGCACCTGAAGATAAACTATCCACTCCAGATGTATATGCTTGAACTCCACTAGATAATTGATTCAACCCTGAGTCTAGTTTCACCACTCCACCAGCATATGCTTGAACGCCATCATTTAATTGTTGAATTCCGGATGCTAATTCTGGAGTTTTAGAAGATAGTTGATTTAAACCATTATCTAATTGAGAAACAGCTCCTGTATATGTTAGTAATCCATTATGGAAGGTTGCTACACCTGCATCAATTTTTTTCACAGCATCTGTATATGTCGTTAATCCACTCGTAAATTGCTCTGCTCCATTTGAAAAAGTGACACTCGATTGAGCTAAAGTTTGTAAATTAGTAGCTAATTGTTGGCTGCCATCTTTTAATTGACTGGATCCTGAAGCAAGAGTTTGACTTCCTTGCGAAGCTTGTTCCATTCCATCTTTTAAATCACCCATTTTTTTAAACAAAGCTTTTGTATAAGTTACTGTAACGTTTTTCGCAACAGTTTGTTTTAATTGAACCATCGCTGAATCGCTCATTTTACTAGCAATAAAACTATGCCCACTAGAAGTTTGATAATGAATATTCATTTGTTCCGGATGATTTGTTAAAATCGATGCAGCTTTTTGGGATAAATCACTAGGTAAAGTCACAACCATATAATAAGTACCGTTTTCTAGTCCTTCCACACCTTCTGCTTCTGTAACAAAATGAAAATCTAACGAATCATTATCTTTCAAATTCGAGACCATATCTTCGCCAATATTCATTGACTCTCCATTATAAGAAGCAGCCTCATCTTTATTCACAACTGCCACTGGTAATTCAGATAATTTTCCATATGGATCCCACATAGAAGATAAAAATATAATGTTATACAAAGCAGGAATCAACGCGATTCCTACCATCACAATGATAAAAGTTGGTTTTTTCAAAATAGCTTTCCATTCTCTAAACATATAACCCCTCTTTTCTGTACATACTGTCTAATTTTTGATAAAATAGATTATACATCAATAAAAACAGATATCAAGTTATTAAAAACATTTTTAGACACAATGTATAAAAACGTTCATAAAGGAGATATTATGACAGAGAGTAATAAAAGACAAAAAACAAAACAAGCTATTGAAGATGCCATGGTACAATTACTAGCAGAACAGCCATTCGACCAAATTAGTACTGTAAAATTAGCAGAAACAGCTGGAATTAGTCGTTCCAGTTTTTATACCCATTACAAAGATAAATACGATATGATTGATCTGTACCAAAGTAGACTATTCCATACACTAGAATATATTTTTAGCAAGTATGCCAACGATAAACAACAAGCTATTTTTGAAGTATTTGAATATTTACAATCTGAACCCCTTTTAGCCGCGTTATTATCCGAAAATGGTACAAAAGAAATTCAAAATTATCTTCGAAATAAACTGCTTATTCTTGTAAAGACAGATATCGAAAAAAGAATTTCTACCAATTCTTTAAATATAATAGAATTAGAATATTATAGTGTCTATCTCTCCAACGCATTATTCGGGGTTTGTCAAAAATGGATTGCCCGAGGAAAAAAAGAAAGTCCTCAAGAAATTACAGACTTTTTATCTCCACTCTCTAATGCTATCAGTGAATATTTCCCATCAAAAAAGGCATAAATCATGAGCGTATGATTTATGCCTTTTTTGATATTTTAAAAACAAGAAGAAAAAAATTTTTGTAGTGAAAGTTAACTATGAGCCTCGCATGCGAGGCTGCTGGCGACCTCACAAACAAAAAGATTTTTTCTTGGTTTTTCTCACTGTTTCAAAAGATTAACTTTCACTAAATATTCTCTAGCAACTTCTTCAGCAGGTCTTCCATTTGCCCCTACTTCAAAGTTCATTTGACTCATTTCTTCTTCAGAAATTTTTCCAGCTAATTGATTTAAAATTCCTTCTAATTCAGGATGTTTTTTCAACAATTCTTGTTTCATTAAAGGAGCTCCTTGATAAGGTGGGAATAATTGTTTATCATCCTCTAATACTTTTAATTGGTAACGTGAAATTTCTGCATCTGTTGAATAAGCATCTGTAACTTGAATATCTCCAGATTGAATAGCTTGGTAACGTAATGCAGGTTCCATTGTAGCTACATCCAATTGTAAGCCATACATACTTTGCAATCCTTTGTTTCCATCTTCACGGTCATTAAATTCTAGTGTAAATCCAGCTTTTAATGGACGGTTTACTTTTTTCAAATCAGAAATTTTTGTTAATTTTTCAGCTTCAGCTAATGATTTTGGCACGGCAACTGCATAAGTATTTTGATACGCCATTGGTTTTAAAAATACAAAACCATCTTGTTCTAAAATTCCTTTACGAGCTACTTCGTACACTTCTTCGGGTTCATGACTTACTTTTGGCTTATTCTTCAATAAACTTTCTGTAATCGTTCCTGAAAATTCTGGGTAAATATCAATATCTCCCTTTTTCAATGCTTCATATAAGAAATTCGTTTTTCCGAAGTTTGGTTTCACTTCGACTTTTAATTTTGTTTGATCTTCGATTAATAACTTATACATATTCATCAAAATCTCAGGTTCTGGTCCTAATTTTCCTGCGATCACTAGTTTATCTGATGTTTGCATTTTAGCAATGGTTGGAGCATAAGAAGTTCCTAAGCCAATAATTAAGACTACAAAGGCTGCCAAAATCGTTCTTAATTTTGCAGTTTCCATCCATTTCAATAAGAAATTAAATAAAATCGCTAAAATCGCAGCAGAAATAGCTCCAATTAAGATTAAACTTGAATTATTTCGGTCAATTCCTAATAAAATAAAGCTTCCTAATCCCCCTGCACCAATTAATGCTGCTAAAGTTGCTGTCCCAATAATAAACACTGCTGCGGTACGAATCCCTGACATAATTACAGGCATCGCTATAGCAATTTCAAATTTTTTAAGACGCTCGAATTTTGTCATTCCGAACGCAATTCCTGCTTCGACTAGACTTTCATCAATTCCTTGTAGCCCTGTAATTGTATTTTGCAAAATCGGGAATAACGCATATAACACTAAAGTCGTTAAAGCTGGTAATGTTCCAATCCCCATTAATGGAATAAATAATCCAATTAACGCTAAAGATGGTAATGTTTGAATAATCCCTGCAATTTGTAATAAGAATCCAGAAATCTTTTTCGACGGACTCACTAATACTGCAACAGGAATAGCAATTACTACTGCTAATAATAACGCTAATAACGAAAGTTGAAGGTGTTGCCCAAGAGCTAACATCCATTCACTATTTCTCTCTTGAAATGTTCGAATGAATTCATTCATGATATTCTCCCCCTTTGAATAATTCTTTGACAAACTCATTAGCCGGTTGCGTTTGAATTTCGTGAGGAGTAGCTACTTGTACAATTTCTCCATCTTTTAATACAGCAATTCTATCTGCTAATTTTACGGCTTCATCTGTATCATGTGTGACAAATAATGTTGTCATTTTAAATTCTTGATGTAATTGTTTGGTTAAATCTTGTAATTGTTTACGACTAATAGCATCTAATGCTGAAAAGGGTTCGTCCATTAATAAAATTTTTGGAGTCGCAATAATAGCCCGAACAATTCCTACTCGTTGTTGTTCTCCTCCGGATAATTCTTTTGGATAACGATTCGCATAATCTTCAAAAGAAAGTCCTACTTTTTCTAATAATTCTTTTGATTTCTCTTGAATTTGTTCTTTTTTCCAACCTTTCATCTCAGGAATTAAGGTAATATTTTCTGCTACTGTTAAATTTGGAAAAAGCGCAATCTGTTGTAAAACATATCCTGTTTCTAAGCGTAATTCTCTTTGATGATGATCTTTAATACGTTTTTGATTCAAGTAAATATTTCCATCTGTTGGTTCGATTAATTGGTTAATCATTTTCATCATCGTTGTCTTCCCTGATCCTGATGGCCCTACTAACACCATAAATTCTCCGTCTTCAATGCGCAAATTGACATCTTTTAAGACAGATTTTTCATCGTAGCGTAATGCTACATTTTTATATTCAATCATTTTAACTTCTCCTTTTATCAAAGGCAGATTGCATCAACAAACGCCTCCTCTAATTTTACTCCCGTTCTCCATCTTTTAAATTTTGCAGAATTCGATTTAAATAGTTCTCTACTTGTACGATTTCGTCTTCCTTAAATCCTGCATAAAAGATTTCTCCTAATTCCCGACTAACTTTTTCTCCAATTGCTTTTTGAGATTTTCCTAATTCCGTTAAATTCACATATTTTCTACGTTTATCTTTCGGACAATCTTGCATACAAACTAAGCCTTGTTCTTCTAATTTTTTTAGCATACTTGTTAATGTGTTATTCGCTAAACCTGTTCTACAGCTCAATTCTGTACATGTAATATACCCTTCAGTATCATTCCATAAAACAGACATTATTTTTCCTTGTTCACTTCTAAAAAGAGCATCCGGTTCTTTACTCAATAGTTTTTGATAAAGTCGTCCATTTAGCAAACGAATATGGTGAATTAAATATCCCCCATTCTTTTTACACTCCATTAAAACAACTCCTTGCATTTTGTTTCTATGTAGAACTATATTCCCTTTCATCCACTTTGTCAATCACTTCTATATAGAAATTCTATAAAAGTACAAAAAAGAGCGTTCTAATTCGAACACTCTTCTTCCATTCATTAGTCTACTTTTTTCATTTCTTCAAACATTTCATCATTGATATAACATCCAAGAGCTGGATTTTCTGATGGGTTAATCACTACATCGAAAGCTTTTGTTACTTGAGATAAAGTCTGAATCATTCCACTCCAGCTTTCATCATAAATTTGTCTCAATCTCTTCCAATCTGTATAGAAGACCATTGCTTCTTTTTCATCTTTCCCTGGTAAAATGGCAATATTCATTTTTTCTCCAGATTGTAAGTCTAGTTGCGCATTTGGATCTGCATTTTCTAGCTTGATTGGTGTTAAGAATTTTGCTTTTGGTAATTCTAAACATAAGAAACGATAGTATAAGCCGTGCATAATTTTTTGTTCTTCTGTCTGTGGAAACCCTAATTGTCCTAATAACAAGATCCATCTCATAGCATCAGGATTTGTGACAGGAATATCTTCTTCTGCTACTCCTGTATAATCAGGTGCTGCAATAATTCCTTCTGCAGCAAGAGACGTTTGTTCTGTTACTAAATGAACCCCTGTCGCTCCATTTTGGTAGAACGTTTCTAAGAAGAAATTCTCAATTCCTTTTCCGTCTTCTCCTTTTTGAATACGACGTAATTCAAAAATTTCCGTATCTGCAAATCGAGAAGCTAGTCTTTCTTCATACGCTACTGGAGCAATGAAGATCATTGGCGAACTACAAATGAATCCCCCTTCTTCTCTTTGTTGAGTTTGAGAGAATAAATAAGGTTCTTCTGTTTTTTTAGAATACACGGTTACTAATTCATCTGCTTGTAGTAATTTATCTCGCACAGCAATCATTAATTGTTCAATTTTGCCGACATTTGCAGCATGCTCTTCTGGCGTTTCTTGTGAAGCATTCATATGACAGTATAGTAAAAATACACGTGCAATTTCTGATAAATCTGCTAAGCTTAATGTATCAATATCTCTTTGTGTTAAAACACCTTCTTGACGTCCCACAAAGACATTTCCTAATGTATTGACAAATGTTTTATAGATTTCTTCCTTGTCGGCACCTTCTTCATGTAATACTGTTCCTTTTTTAATGCCTAAAGGCATAGCATCTTCTAACCAAAGAGCCACTGGTTCATTTGTTACTTCAAACACTTTTTCTCGCTGAGCATTTTCCATTGCATAAATCGCAGAAGTTCTTACAGTTGCATTATCATCCCCAAGATTTGTCAACCAAACAAAATCCCCTACTTTTAATGTTCCTTCCAGATTTCCTGTTACTACTAAATCTAGAGAATCATCGCTAATTTTATAAACATCTTCTACCCCTAGTTTGAATGTTGGTTTGTCTTGAGTTGTTTCTTCTGTTTCTTGTTTTTTAAATAAATCTTTTAATCCCATTTTCTTTCCTCCGTTAATTCTTTTCTCCGACTAATATCCACAAATGTACCGTAATAGTTTCTAAAGGATGATTTTTACTATAGTCTTGATCTTCTTTACTAGCTCCCCAATATAAAGGAGTCATTTGTAATAAGTGTCCATACATTTCTTTTGTAAGTGTCACTTGATAAGAAACTTCTTTTATCTTCATAGATGGATATTCTTGTTTAAATCGTTCTACAATATCCTCATTAGAATAGTGTTGTTTTTCTTCATTACTTTTATATAATTGTTGTCTTAATTCAATTAAATAATTACTTCCAGGAATAATTTTGATTAATGTTCCTCCTGGTGCTAAGACACGGTTGAACTCCTTATAATTTGAAGGAGTTAACATATTGATGAGTGTACCACAAGCTTCATCCTCAAAAGGTAACTGTGCTAAATCTGCCACAATCCACAAAGCTTTTTGAGCGTGATGATTACTTGCAGCAAGAATCCCTTCCTTAGCAATATCCATTCCTATTAAAGGAATATCTTCTAAAAATGATGATAAATACGCAAGCGGGCTTCCTTCTCCACAGCCAATATCAACAATTAGTTGATTCTCCTGTTTTAAAATCAGTGACAAAACTTCATCTAATAAAGGATTGAAGAAACCACTTTGCGCTAATTCATAACGATGCGTAAATAGCTCTGCATCATAATCCTCATTCGCTTTTTGTTTCATCAAATGGAGAGTGCCTTTTTTATTAATATCAAAACGATGACGGTTCGTACAAACCAGACTATACCCATCTAACGCTTCGATAGCTGCATGACAATAGGGACATGCCAATAAATGTTGATGTTTTTGTATAAAATCTCGACTCCAGTCGATTTTCTTTTGCATCATGCACACTCCTGCTCCACTTATTCTCAATTGTCAGTATACCATAAAATTGATTTTCTGTTTGATTTTCTTTCTCTATAAAATTAACAGTTTTTTATTTTGACATTTTTTCCTGCAATGATACAATAGAATAGAATCGTAATTATGCCGATTTAATTACATGAATGGAGGAAATCATGATGAGTAGTAAAATTCCAGTAACCATTGTCAGCGGATTTTTAGGAGCAGGTAAAACAACGCTCATTAACAAAGTATTAAAAGAAAAACACGGTGAACATATTGCCGTAGTTATTAATGAATTTGGAGAAATTGGTGTTGACCACCAATTCGTATTAGATGTAGAAGAAGAAATTTATCAAATGGATAATGGCTGCTTATGTTGTACTCTTCGTACAGATATTGCAGACATGTTAAAATCTATTTTAATGGTCAAAGAACAAAACGGTATTAAAGTGGACCGTGTATTATTTGAAACAACTGGTTTAGCAGATCCTGCACCAATTGCTCAAACATTTATCAATGTACCATTTTTAAATGAACATTTTATTTTAGACGCTGTTTTAACAGTTGTCGATTCAAAAAATTTCTTATATCAAACCACTCATCAAACTGAACCAGCAAAACAAGTTGGTTTTGCAGATAAAATCTTTATGTCTAAACATAGTTTAGTAGACAATACAATTTATGCAAAAGTCATTAATGAAGTTCGTTCTATTAATCCTTTTGCAGAAATTCAAGATTTAGATGCTCGTCCAGTAGAAATGAAAGATATGTTTGGTCTTGAATTATTCTATGCTTCTGAAAAGAAAATTTTAGAAATGCAAGAAAATTCTGAAGAAGAATATTGTGAAGCGTGTGGACACACTCATGCTCACGGCGAACATGATCACCACCATCATCACGATGAAGAACACTGCGAAGAATGCGGTCATTCTCATGCACACGGTGAACACGATCACCACGATCATGATGAAGATCATCACCACGATCACGACCATGATCATCACCATCATGGACATCATCACAAACATCACCACCATAGTGGGATTAATTCATTTGTGATTGAAACAGAGAAACCTCTTGTTTTAGCGCATATTAATGAATGGTTGAATGAATTAGTTTATATTTATGGCCCTGAATTATATCGTTATAAAGGAATTTTAAGTGTAGAAGGTTTAGATTACCAAATCATTTTCCAAGGGGTCCAAATGAGTTTTGATATTTCTCGTGGACGTGATTGGAATGATACAGAGCGTAAGTCAACTTTAGTATTTATCGGTAAAAACTTACCAGAAGATACACTAAGAGAAAGTTTCGTTGCTTGTACAAATAAATAATAGGCGTAAAATAATATACGTAAAATAAAACAGAAAAAAACATTTCTCACTGTAGCATGGTCGCCAGCAGCCTCGCAACTGCGAGACTCATGGCTAAAATTTGAGCCTTGGTCTCAAATTTCCCCTGTACTATAAGCCAAGGGCTTATAGTACTTTTGCCACGGAAAAATGTTTTTTCTGTTTTATTTTTTCCGTTAAGGAGAACGCTAATTTGTAGGAGGAGCTATGTTACACAATGTTCGTAAACGTATGGAAGCTTTAGTTGCTTAAGTTGAACAAGAACGTCCAAAAGCTTTACTTGTTAGCGGGGATTTAACTTTTAACGGTGAATATCAAAACTTTGTAGATTTAACACATTTTTTCAAACAAATCGAATCCTTGGGAACAAAAATCCTTGTTGAACCAGGAAATCATAATATTGCAGATGGATGGGCTAGGAAATTTATTGGAGAACAAAATTATAAAACAAGGTAGCCAACTGCTACAGAATTTCTATCGTTATTGTCTCCATTAAATACTGTCTATTTTTAGGAACTCTATTTCTTCTAAATGGGTTAAAGAGAAAGTTGATTCCTCAGACGTCTATAACACATAAAAAGAATGAAAATGACATTATTACATAAAAATAAAACAGCGAAAAACTCATCACCGTAGCAAAAGTAATATAAGCCTCAGGCTTATATTACTGGGAAAACTCGAGACCTAGGCTCGATTTTTAGCCATGAGACAGCATTTGCTGGCTGCTGGCGACCTTGCTACAGTAATAAATGTTTTTTTCTGTTTTATTTTTTCACAATTCTTCTCACTTTCTTATTGGAGTCTTCATATTATTTTCAAAATTTCACTCTATACTTTAGTCATTCCCAAATAAGAAATATTATCCTCCCAAGTTAAATATTTCAAAATCCTTTTTTCCACCGACCATTGTGTCGGTGGTTTTTTAATATTCTTGGAGGATCATCATCATCTCATCCTTTAAAGAATTTTCCCAAAGGTTTAATGATTCCATTTTAAAATAGATTGTCGCTAAAAAACTTTTGTACATTGCTAAACGTTGATAACTTTCACGGCTTCCATCTAATTCTTCAAATCTTTGCTTTTTAATCCACTCACACAAGAGTTTTTGAGAAAGATTTCCAGACTCTATCCCAAAAAAGATTGCTAATCCTAATCGTTTTTCTTCTTCATCCATAAATGGTTGTTTACTCTTTTGAAAAATATCACTAATGACTTCTAATACTTCTACTACATATTCTTGGGTACAATTCGGATGAGAAATAATAGATCCTAATAAATCTGCTCCATGAGCAAATGCATGTACCCATCCCAACTTTTCATCATATCCCGTTCTGTCTTTTTCTCTTTTTAAATAATGAATTCCATTTTGGATCCAACTCGTTCTCTCTGAAGTTGTTAAACAAGAGTCATATCCACTTGTTTTATCCCCGTCTACTTGTAAAATCATTCCCATTACAAGCGCTGAGAATGAACGGTACGCTGTTGCACTACCGAATTCTTCGATTCTATACTCCAAAGGATTTGTGACAGTCATTTTTTCAATAAGCCAACGTAATTGTTCTTTTGTCATTAATTGTTCAAAAATAACTTGCCCAAATAAACAAAAAACTAAGTCATCTCGAATTTCTGGATTAGGATTTCCTATATTCTCCCATAACCATTCTAATTCATCTTGTGTTAACGCTTGATTATTTACTTGTTTTATTTTTAACTGAGAAATCATTTCTTGTTCTAACATGATAGTCACCTCTCTACTTATAAAGCCATTTTACAACTCTTACTAGACATATTGTAACACAAAAAAGGCTAAGCATTTCTGCCTAGCCTTCTATCTACGCTTTTTATCGCATACTTTTTGGTTTTGATAATATTTCACTTGCGACAATTGCTTTTTTCCATTGCAAGTGATATTTCAATACTCGATTTTTCTTTGTATAGTTTGTTGCACTTTTTACGGCTTCTACCACTAATTCACCTTTTGAACCCATATGTTGAACTTCTTCTTCCTGTAATTGGATTGCTTCCATTTCTTCTACAAAAGATCGAAGATGTTCTAATAATTCTTCTGGCAAATTCGGATTATTCAAATATAATCGTTTTAATTTTTCAGTATGAATTAATAGTGCACTTCTTCTCATGGTATCAATTTCTTCTGAAGAAATAATGGATACTCTTTGAATGAGTTCCTTATCAAATACGGATAAAGAATAGTCCTCTGGTGAAAATTGTCGAAAGACTTGTACAATTTTTAAAAATTGTTGTCTCATTTTCTCTGTATGAGATAATGTCGCTTTTGTTTCTGGCATTTCTTCCACAACAACATCTACCACTTTTTGATTTTTTGGATGATGACGTTTAGACGAAACAGGCTTTTCTTGAAAAGAGTGATTCAACCAATCGTGCAGTTGGTTAAATCCCTTTTCTTGACTCTTTAGTTTTAAATTAATATAACTAGCAGCAGACATGATCACAAGGATTACTACATACAAGAGAAAGATTACAATTTTCATGATTCACTCTCTACAGAAGATTTGCTAATCGCTTCTCTCATATCTGTATCCGATTGAATATTTTTCAATTGATAGTAGTCCATGACTCCAAGTTTTCCATTACGTAGAGCTTCTGCCATCGCTAATGGAATTTGCGATTCAGCTTCTACAACTTTTGCACGCATCCGTTGTACTTCTGCTAACATTTCTTGTTCTTGCGCTACAGCAAGAGAACGACGTTCTTCAGCTTTAGCTTGTGCAATTTTCTTATCTGCTTCTGCTTGTTCTGCTTGTAATTTTGCTCCGATATTTCTACCGACATCAACATCTGCAATATCAATGGATAGAATTTCGTATGCTGTACCTGCATCTAATCCTTTTCTCAAAATCGTTTGGGAAATAGAATCCGGATTTTCTAAGACTAATTTATGGTGAGCTGCTGAACCAACGGTAGTAACAATCCCTTCACCAACACGGGCAATAATGGTTTCTTCACCAGCACCCCCAACTAATCGTTCAATATTGGCACGTACCGTTACTTTTGCTTTTGCTTGAACTTCAATCCCATCCATCGCAACCCCTGCAATAACAGGCGTTTCAATTACTTTTGGATTTACAGATACTTGAACGGCTTCAAATACATTTCGACCTGCTAAGTCAATGGCAGCTGCTTGTTCAAATTCTAAGTCAATATTCGCACGTTGTGCTGCAATTAACGCATCAATAACTACATTGACATTCCCACCTGCTAAATAATGGGCTTCTAATTCATTAATATCGATTTTTAATCCTGCTTTTGTTGCTTTAATCATCGGACGCACAATATATTGAGGAGCTACTCGACGTAATCTCATCCCCACTAATGTGCCTACTCCAATTTTTACATCAGAAAAATATGCTGTAATCCATAATCCAATTGGTACAAATCTAAAAAATAACATGACAACTGTTAAAATTAGAAATAGTATCACAATGAGTCCAATGACTCCTGTTGGATTATTTAATAAACCTTTTTCTAACATTTTACTCCCTCCTACTCATTATTGTTCTCCAAAACTTGTACAACGATTTTACTTCCTTCTACTTTGACAACTTGTATCATTGTATCTTCTGGAATCACAAATCCCGTACTGATCACATCAACGATTTCGCCGTTTAGTTCAGCCTTTCCGCTTGGACGTAATACCGTCAATGTTTTCCCTGTTTTATTGACTAAATCGTCATATACTTTTGAGGTTGAATAGCCTTTTGATTTTTTTAGAGAAGAAAGTAATACTAATCCTTTCTTATGAGAAAAATGATTTCCTCTTTTTACCAATAAAACTAACAAGACTATTGCCAACAATAGTGACATTAACATTAAAACGACTAAATCCATGACAGCCTGGTTTGCCCAGTACATCCCTCCTAATACAAATACTGTCCCTAACACTCCTAAAGCACCAATTCCTGGAATTAATACTTCAAATCCTAAAAATAGGAACCCAAATACAAATAGGATAATGACGAAAAAGTTCCAGTATGGATGTAGGAAAGTATAGGTTGCAAAACTTATTACTGTTATAAGACTACCGAGTATGTTCCATTTGGAGAACAAAGAAATGAAAACACCAATGACAGCTACTAACAGTAATAATAAGTCTACATACAAAAGACCACCCCCATTCGTTGCCATCATTATAGCACTTTCCTTTTTAAATACAACTGAATAATTATTATGAAATTATTAAATTTAAAACGTTAAATCATCTACTATTTTACGAAGGATAATCTTCCATTTGAGCAAATTCTTTTGCTTGTTGTAGTTGTTTTTCGAACAATTCCATATCAATAAATCTCCCTTGACGAGCAAATTCTCTCTCTCCTACAAAAACAATCGCAACCGGAACTGTTAGCACTTGATACTGACTAGCCACTTCAGGATGCTGCGTTACATTAATGACTTCTAATGCTATTCCTTCTTGTTCTGTAACTTCTTCTACTCGTGGTTGTAATGCATGACAAACCCCACAAGTTTCGCTTTCTAAATAGATTACTTTAATATTTTTCATAAACTCACCTCTCTTATAGTGTACCATTTTTAGAAAAAATTTCTTGTAAAATGCATTTCTGAATAGAAAATACTTAACAAACCTAGCTTCCATCTGTATAATGAAGAATGTCTTATAGATATTTTTAGAAAGTGAGTGAGAAAATGGGACGTAAATGGGCTAACATCGTAGAAAAGAAAACTAAACTCGATGCTAACAACAGTAAAATTTATGCAAAATTCGGAATTGAGATCTATGTAGCAGCAAAACAAGGCGAACCAGATCCACATTCTAACCAAAAATTAAAATTCGTAATTGACCGTGCGAAAACTTATAATGTACCTCGTCATATTATCGAACGTGCAATTGAAAAAGCTAAAGGTGGCGGCGATGGCGATTACCAAGAATTACGTTATGAAGGATTCGGTCCTAACGGTTCTATGATTATCGTAGACGCACTAACAAATAACGTAAACCGTACTGCTGCAGACGTTCGTGCTGCTTATAGCAAAAACGGCGGAAACATGGGTGCACCAGGTTCTGTAACTTATTTATTTGACCATACAGCAATCTTCGGTATCGCAAACAAAGATGCAGACGAATTATTAGAACAATTAATGGAAGCAGAAGTAGACGTTCGTGACGTTGTACAAGAAGACGACC
>ERZ773214.767-NODE-767-length-19983-cov-24.504215_pt1 | contig 19983 bp, 8 predicted proteins | sample MGYA00511238_ERZ773214 | MGnify/ENA primary metagenome ERZ773214 (study PRJEB29015, sample SAMEA2738157) | human oral metagenome | biome: human oral; feature: human-associated habitat; material: saliva | place: China | collected 2259 ... | reverse complement strand
CACGCTGCGGCCGCCCAGCTGCACGCTGAGTTGGTTTACTTCTAGCATGGTCACTTTCCTGATGGCTGTGCTTTTAGCGCGTTGGTGGTGCTGGTAGCGTCGCCTACCGCAAAGCGCAAGGTGGTGGTGGCCTGGTAGGTTTTACCGTCCACACCGGTAGCTTTGAAGGAGACTTTGACCAGGTAAATGCCAGGTTTGGAGAAAATCCAGTTGGCGTGCACGTGGGTGTTGGTATCCACCCAGATATCTTGGGCGCTGGCGGCAGAGTCGGCCAGCACTTTGGGTTTACCGAAGGTGCCTTCTTGCAAAATCAGCCAGCTGCGGCCGGGGCCCTTAACCTGCTCGATACGCATATTTACCCCGCCTTGGATCAGCTTGGTTACGGCTGGGTCTTGGGTATTCCACCCCAGCCAAACCAGCTGGGTTTTTTGGGTTTGGGGTAGCACATAGACGCGCTTGGAGTCGGCTAGGAATTTGTAGTCTTCGCCTTGCGGCACTTGGATTAGGGCGCCATCGCGTACACGCAGCACGGTTTTGTTGGGGTCGCGCCATACGGGTGAGGCTGCTGAATCATCTCGTAGGGACACGGTTAGTTTGCCGCCGATTAGGCGCGGGCCTAGGTCTACGTGTCCAGCTTCGATTACCGCTGGGGTTTGTGAGGTGGGCTCGTTTGCGGCCACGTTTTGCTCTAGGGCCGGGTCAGCACTGGGGGTGGCTGAAGTGGCCGGGTTGGTGGCTGCGCGGCCAGGGACGCCGCTAGTGGGGGCCGTGGTAGCGCCGGCCGCACTGGGGGTGGCGCCGCTAGTGGGCACCCTCTTACCTGCATTAGCACTGCCCGGGGTTTTTGCCGACGACGCCGCTTGGTTTGCGATAGGCCTACCACCTAGGCAGCGAGCCAGGGAGTTGGCATTAAAACGCATCATCGCCTGATAGGTGGGGGCCTGGTTATCCAGGGTGTCGCCGTAAAGCGGGCACACTTTCACCCCGGCTTCACTGGCCACCACTTTCAAGGTGGAGCGGGTGCGGGCCAGATTTGGCTCTAAAAACACCGCTTTAATATGTAGGTCCTTAATGGTGGCGGCGAGTTTACGCCGATCAGCCAAGGAGGGCTCACTAGCCGGGTTGGGAGCCACGAAACCAGCCACTTTAAGCCCATAGGCGTTAGCCAGGTAAGCGTAGGCGTCATTAGTGGTTACCAGTTGGCGGTTAGCTTCACTAATAGTGTCCAGAGTGCTTTTAACCTGGGTGTCTAGCTGGGCCAGCTGGTTTAGGTAGCGTGCGGCGTTAGCCTCATAGACACTCGCCCCGGCCGGGTCAACCTGCTTGAGTTTGGCGCAGATTACCTTCACATAGGCGGCCGCGTTGTGCACGTCATGCCACAGGTGCGGGTCGATTTCCCCATGCACGTGTTTGCCCAGCACCGCCTGGGGCAGGATATAGGCTTGCGTGCCCGCACGGCCCACAAAACCGTAGCCTTGAGGCACTTGGGCTAGGGTGCGCGTGGGCACATCCACCACTACCCGCTGCGGGTCTAGGGCTACGTGGCCTGGTACGTGGGCCGCCCCAGCTACGACGACGTCGCTCTGGCTGGGTGCACTGGCGCCGTCGCTGGGGGTCGGGCTAGGGGCGCTACTGGTCGGGCTGGCAGAGCCACCAGGGCTGGGCGCGGCGCTAGGTGAGTTGGCGCTCGCGGTTTTAGCGGCTGACGGCCAAGCCTGGCCGCTAGCCTGCTTGTCGGCCACCAGTGTGATGCGGCCAGCTTCTAGATCCACGCTCACATCGCCGTGGCCCGGGCCCAAAACCACCCGACCTTCACGCTTAGCTACAGCGGCGGCGTCGACCCCCACCGCGAAAGTAAACGTGGCGGTTTTAAACTCCACGTTTTTACCCTTAACCGGGCGCAGGCGGGCCTTAAACTGCACCCGATACACTCCCGGCTTAGTGAAAGCCCAACTCATATGCTGGTGGGCGTCAGCCGGCAAGCTGACAGTGTCATGTTTATAGTCGCTGGCCGCGTCAAACCCGTCATGGCTGGAAAACCCCAGCTCCGGGGTGCCAAAAGTGGTGGTCAGGTAGGAGCTGGCTTGACCCGGGCCCTGCACCGAAACCACCTGCAAATCAACCTCACTGGCCCGGTTAGCACCATAACGTTTACCGTCACCAGACACGCGCATCCCCAGCCACAGGGTATCCAAAGCCCGATCCTCAACCAGCGGCAAAATCGTGGCCCCCTGCTTGGCGGCCTCCTCGGCGATAGACACTGACTGGGCACTAGCGGGCAGGTTGGCATCCAAGGCGCGAATAATCGAATGCTGCTCCAGCAACAGGTAGTTACTAAAAGCCAAATCCGCATAGGCCACATCCCGAATAGCCCGCAGTGAGGGCTCATAGGAGTGCGGATCGGCGCCGTCGGGAACTAGCTGGGAGACCGTAGCTCGGCCTCCCGCCACATTACGCACTAGATCGGCCAGAATGCCGGTGGTGGTGACCACCCGCAACTGGCCGTCGCGGGCGGGATCTACGCCGACACCGGCGCAGCCCGCCACTAACGTTAAAACTAGTGCAGCCTGAATTACAGACTTAACTAGGCCCATGCCATCCGCCTGCGTGCCACCAGCACCGCAACCGCCAGCAACATCAGACCACCAGCAATATTCAAGGCGCCGCTAACCGCACCGGTTTTAGCCAGAGACTTACCGCCGCTAGCGCCGGCCGCCTGGCCAGCCTTGGCAGAGCCTGAGGCCGCAGAACCAGCAGCTCCACTGGCGCTGCCACCTTCACTGGAGCCGGCACCGGAACTGGCCGCTGCGCCGTCGCCAGAGCCACCATCTTCACCGCTGATCTGCTCACCCTGCTTGGGGGTGACCTGGGCGGAAATGGTCAGCTTGTAGGTGCCCGGGGCGGTAAACACCCAGTTCTGGTGGGCGTGAGTGTTAGCCGGCAGGGTGTAGGAGCTGCCCTCTTCTTGCAGCAGGTGCTCACCCACACCCCCACCCAGGCCGCCGGAGGTAAATACTGAGACCTTACCGGGCCCCTCCACACTCACCAGGGTGAAGGTAACCTCGCCGCTGGTTTTGCTGACAATCTCTTCAGCCTGAGAGTTCATACCCAGCCAGGGCACACCCGCGCTTTGGCTGGAGGAAATCATCCACACATCCTGGCCCGGGGTGGCCACAAAGTTAAGCGCGTCGGGGGCTTTAAGAGTGGCCTTGTCTCCCAGCGAGAAAGTCAAAGTTGCCGGGTCAACCCAGCTAGCCGGCTGAGAGCGGTCATCTTTCACCTGCAGCTTGAGCTTGCCGTCCACAATGCGCGGACCTAAGTCAAAGTGCCCTTCATTGGCGTTGCCGTTGGCGTCAGGGCCCACCACGAAAGTCAGCGTGGCGGTGGCGCTAACCGCCGAAGAAGCCGGGTTTTCCTTCACCGCAGCGGCGCTTTGAGCCTTAGCCTTTTGGGCGCTGGTTTGGGCGGCTGCCCCCTGGCTGACAGAGCGAGCCTGGGACACAAAACTCTGGGCGGGGCGAGCCTGGGACACAAAGCTTTGCACGCCGGCCCGGGTGGTTACGGCAGATCGGCTTTGCCCGACGGCGGCGCGAGCCTGACTGGCAGAGCGGCCCTGAGCTGCGGCACGCGGGGCCTGAGCCGACTTAGCGCTGCGCGAGCTGGCCAAAAGCTGCTTGCCAGCGGGGTTAGCTGCGCTCGGCTTAGCCTTTACCTCGCCGCCAATGGCTGAGCGCGGCGAGGGGCTGGCGGACGGCTGGCTGGTTACCGGCTTGGGGCTAGCCACCGGACTGGCCGAAGTGCTGGGGGCGGCGCTAGCCGAGGGGCTAGCTACCGGCTGCGGAGCCGCGCTGGGAGCGGCCGAGGGCACTGCGCTGGGGGCCGCTGTGGGCTGGGCACCCGGGTTTTGGGTGTCAGGGTTTTGCTCGGTAGGTGCCGGGGTGGGGGTGGCCTGAGCGGCGACGTCGCCTACCTCAACCCGATAGCTACGCACCGGGCTAGCAATTACCGTGCCATCACTGCGCTGAGCCAGCACCCGCACCTGCAGCTGGTAGACGCCGGCAGCAGAAAACACCCAGTTGGGGTAGGCGGCGGCCAGCTGTTGCGGGGCAATTTCTGAGCCAAGCGGGTTTAGCTCATAGTTGCCATCAACCAGCAGCGAGGAGGCCAGTTGACCGTTGTCATCCAAGCCAAACAGGGACACGCTAGCGCCTTCAGGACCGCTGTAGCTGACTTCAAAGTGGGCGGCGCTAAATCCTGCCTGGGCCAGCTGGCTGGTGTCCCAACCCAGCCGTCCCTTGGGGGCAGCGCTGGCCGGCTGTAGTGGCGAGCTAGCCTGGACGCCTTGGCTGACGAAATAGCCACCCGGACTGCCCGGATAGTCGTCAGAAATGTTTTGCCAGGTGGAGGCCGGGATCTTCAAAGTGGTTTGGGCCGGGTTGTGGCTAGTTCCGGTGGCGCCATCCTTTAGCTGCAAGTCCACTTCCCCATTGGCAGTGGCGACGGCGTCGAAAATGCTTAAGTCCCCGCCCTCAAGGTTTACCGGCTTGGACTGGCCATCATTACTGGCCAAGCTAGCAGCGGGGCCAGAAATCTGGGCAGCATGGGCAGCGCCAACATGAGCGCCAGAGGGGCTGGCGACAGAAGCGCCTGCCAGCGGCGTCATGAAACCGCACAGCGCCACAGTGGTCAGCGCGGCCATACGCCGCAGCCAGGGGTCATTAAGACGCTGCGGGGTGGAGTCAGAAAAACGCCCGCGACCAGCAGCTACACGCATAACAGAGGGGGAAGAGTTGGTAGCGCCCTGGGTGGGAACTGAAGAAGGCCCGGCGGCCTGCAACCACGCAAACATGGCAGTCTTTCTAGTTGATATTGATTATCATTACCCGCTAAGTGTAGCGACTCTTTTTAGTCCTCACAAACGCGCAGCTCCACTGCAAAGCGCGAGGCCCACTAACGAAACCCCAAGAACCACTAACGAAACCCCAGGAACCACTAACGAAACCGCCGGGGACCGCTAACGCATTTGTTAAGCGGCCCCCGGCGGGGTGGGGCGCCTAGTTTTGAGAGGGAAATCAGGCACCCCTATTGAGTTGTGTATTCAATTGTGTCGATATTCAGTTGTAGATCCTGTCAGTCCTGACGCTTGCGGCGCAGCAACATGCCGCCACCGCCCAATGCCAGGGCACTTAGAGCCAACATTCCGCTGGCCACACCGGTACGGGCCAAACCACCGGGCTTTTCCGGCTTAGCCGGGGCTGCGCCGTGGCTGGGCTTACCAGGCTTACCGGGGCGACCCGGAAGCGGGGCGGAACTGGCCGAACGGCTGGGCTGAGCCGTGGGGGCCGCGCTACCAGTGGGAGCCGCGCTGCCGGTGGGAGCCGGGGCGCCGGTGGGAGCCACCGTGGGGACAGCGCTACCGGTAGGTGCCGGGCTGGGCTGGGCCGTAGGAGCCGGGGAACCAGTGGGAGCCACCGTGGGGACAGCGCTACCGGTAGGTGCCGGGCTGGGCTGAGCCGTAGGAGCCGGGGAGCCAGTGGGAGCCACAGTCGGCTCAGGGCTGGCGGTAGGTTCCTGAGTGGGAGCCACAGTAGGCGAAACCGGAGCGGTGGGCTGCGGCGTCGGAGTGGGCGTCACAGTCTCAGCGCTTACTGCCGTGGTTACCCCAATGCGGTCGTTAGCTCGCTTGGTGGTGCACACCTCGGGGGTGGGAGTGGCCAGGCAGTCCACACCGATCAGGTCATTGCTGGTGGGGCGCACGATCTTGACCATGCGCAGGTTGTCTACCTGCACCAGGGCGTCGCCGTCGCCGGCAGCAACCGTGAACTTAACCTTGGTGCCATCCTTAGCCACATTGAAGGTGACCGGAACGCGCTGGAAATAGCTGGCAGAAGCGTTAGTAGTGTGCTTCTGGTCAGCAGCCATCCAGTTCAGAGCCCAAGTGTGGTTAATAACCGTGGAGGGGTTCTTAACTGGGTTGGTGTCGTTGACAGTCTTAACATCCAGGTAGTTCTGGCCCACCAGGCCTTCAGCGTTGGTGTTTACGGTAATCTCCGGCTCAGACTTAGCGGCCCCAGCGGCAGCCTTGTCGGTGGAGCTGGCCTTACCCTCAGCCGCAGCCTTAGCGCCGCCCTGAGGCTGGGTGCCAGCCTGGCCCTGGGCGCTAGCCTGGCTCTGGGTGCCAGCCTGGCTCTGAGCGTTAGCCTGGCTTTGCGCATTACCGCTTGCGTCACCATCGGGAACCAGGACCCCTAGTTCAGCGATAGAGAGCAGGTAATCGGGCTGGTCAGCCTTGGTCTTGTAGTTAGACAGCACGCGCAGGCGAATCAGCTTGGCCTTAACCGGGCTGTTAAAGACAATCTGCTGCACCTGGCCAGTGTTTTGCAAAGTGCCTTCAGCTACCTTCTGGTTGATGTTGGCAGCATCCTGACCCACATAGACCTCGTAGCGTTCGGGACGCCCGTTGGCCTGGTCAACGCGGCTATTGATCTTCAGACCAGCCACGCTTACCGCAGAGGCGGCGGTGGGGTCATCGCCCTGGTACAGGGCCAGGTCAATGTCGCTGGGGTGAGCTACCGGGTGCTGCCAGTCCTTGTCGTAGAAGGTGGAAGCGTTGCCATCAAACATGTTGGAGGCCGGGTTGCTGGCGTAAGCAGCCGGGGCGGATACCAGCTGCTGGTCGCCGCTGTAGTCCTTAACCGGGTTGCCAGGTGCCGGGGCGGGAGTATCGCCGTCGGTGGCGTTACCACACAGAACGCGAGCGTCAGCCCAGTTAGCGTGGTCATTGCCGTTACCGTTGCCGCCGTCGCCCACAATCAAGCGAATCAGCTTCATGCCGGTGACGTCGCCGGAAACCTCCTGAGGAGTGTTGCTACCGGTGATCACGCCGGTCTGCGGTACCACATCAACCCAGTTAGTGCCGTCGGTGGTGCCTACCACACGGAAGGTAACCGAGCCGCTCTGGCCATCTTGCACACCCACGGTGGCCTTGAAAGCCTTGCACTTGCCGCTGAGCTCGAAGCCCACATCGGCAGGAGAGTGGGTACCTAGACCCTTGGTGTACTGCTTGCCGCCCATCACGATTGGGCCGCCGTCACCCTTTTGGTTTTCACCAACCTCACTGTCACGCTCAACCGGACCCCAACCGTTGGAGTTGTACTTGGGGCTGAAAGGCAGGTCAGAGAGGTAGTTGACAGCGTCAGGTTTCACCGAGCCCAGAACTGCCACGTTAGTGTCACCGCTAGCGCTGCGGGCGCTACCAGCGATCTTGTAGGTGGCCGTGTGTACCACGTTAGCAGTGGAGCCGCCCGCACCCTGGGGAACCTTGACGGTCCAGGTGGTGGTGAAAGTGGCGCCCTTAGCTAGCTTGGCGGTGGTGGCCGGGGTGTCAGCAGTGGCGCTCCAGCCGCTAGGCAGGGTCAGCTTGCTGGTCACATCGGTGATTTCGCTGGGTTCGTTGTTCACCAGGGAGCTGGTCATGTGGAAGGTGGAGCCTTCAATGGCCGTCTCGTTGGTGTCAATTGAGGCAGCGGCACACGCGGGCATATCCGTGGTGGCACCCAGGTCCTCTACGCGGAAGTTGTCGAGCGTAAAGTCGTTGCCGTCCTGGCCGCCCTGGGTGTTGTACAGACCCACCCAGTAAGAGCCACAGCCACCCACGTTAAGTTCCTGTACATAGTGAGTGGGGCTGGTGGCCACCGGCATCACCGTAGAGTACAGGTAGTTAGCGTTTAGTCCGTTGGCGCCCTGGGCGTCATAGGCAGTAACCCAGTAGTAGGAGCCGCTGAGCGCGTTTTCGTAGTCATACGAAATGCGGTAGCGGTGTCCGGCCTTGAAGTTTACGGTCTGGGGCACGGTGCGGTAGACCAGTCCCCCATTTTCTTCGTGGCTCTTTAGGGACCAGTGTCCGGCGACGGCGTCGTCGGTGGGCTTCTTGGAACCGTCCGGTAGGGTGCCGCCCTTTTGGGTGTAGGGGCCGTTGAGGGAGGCCAGTACCGTACGCGGGTCGGTGATTTCGCCGGCGTCGCCCTTAACGAAGGGGCCCCAACCTTCGGGGACATTTTCAAAGTCCTCAAAGGCGATGGTGACCGGCTTGTCGCGGGTGGCGCCCAGATCATCGTTGCGCTGCTGGCTGGCGGCGCTGGTGACGCCTTCACCTGAAGCAGACACGCTAACCTGGCGGGTCTTGCCGTCCTTGACCTGTACCCAAGCGCTGCCCTGGTAGGTGCCGGCATTGAGGGTCATTTCCTGGCTAATGGAGGAGTTGCCCTTACCCAGCTGGGCGATCGGGTCGCCGTGAGCGTCGTGGGGGGCGGTTACCTGGCCGGTGGTCTGGTAGCCCTTGAAGCTACCGGAGTTGAAGCCGGGGTCCACAAACACAGTTCCAGCGCCCCACTTGGGGGTGGCGGCGGCTGCGGGGGCCTTGGCGGGAGCCAGTACAAAGGCGGTGTGGTCGCGTTCAGCGGCCGGCACGGTCTCGTATACGGACTCAGGGATGGTTACCTTGCCGCCCTCTACCTTTACGTCAGTTACCTTTACACGGCCCTTGTCGGTGAGGCGGTAGACGCTCAAAGAACCCACGTTCTGGTAGGACTTGGTTAGGGTCCAGGTGGTGGCGGTACCAGCGGGGTTGTAGTAGTACAGACGTGGTGCGCCGCCCTTAGCGCCATTATCGATCCAGGGCAGCAGGTAGCTGTCGCCCTTAAGCACGGTGGCGCCGTCGTAAACAAACTGGCGGCTAGCGGACATGTCAGCCTTGATAGCCCCGGCAACCTGGGTGGCCGGAGTCTGGTTGGTGACCGCCGTAGCACCTGAGGCTACAGTGCCGTTAGCGAAGGTGTAGGTGTAGACGGTCTTGCCGTTTTCACCCTTAGCGCTTTCCTGACGCATAATGCGCGAGTTCTGCAGGAACTTAACCGGCAGGTTGTTAGCCCAAATGTTGCGGTAGAAGGCGCTCTGGTCTTGGTGGCCAGTCCAGCCCTCAAACTCAACAATCTGGGGGTAGCCCAAAACTACGTTGGGGTTCCAGTTGTCCTTGTTGGAGTTGTCCACAAAGCGGATCACGTCAGAGTTCAAACCCTTGTTGGTGGCGCCGCCATAGTTTTCATCATTGGACCAGTGCGACCAGGTGGAGTAGCGCTCAAAGCGGTCAGCCCACTCTGAACCCATTTCCCAACCCATCTTGTTTAGCTCGCGGCCCAGGCGCTCAGCTTGCCAGCCCGAACCGTAGTAAACGTCAATGTAGATCCAGCGGAAGTTGGGGTAGGTAGCTAGCGGGAACTGGTTACGCAGATCCTGGAAACGCTTAATTACCGCGCCGCTACCTAGATCAGCGCGCTGATCAACGTAGTAGGACTGGTTTAGCCAGTTCCAGCCGCGCCCGCCAGTGAAGGGCAGGGAACCGAAAGAGTTGGCTTCGGGGTAGGCCTCAGTGGTGTTGACGTGGACGCCGTAAATCGCGTTGGAGTTGGCGGTGGTGTTAAACAGGGTGGCAAAGTCCTTGTCACCACCGGCGCGGGTGTTGATGTTGCCCGCGTAGTCCATGTGTCCAGAGTCGTGGCCTTCAGAAGCGTAACCCTTGAGCATCACGCGCTGACCTAGGCCGTCGGTAGCCAGGTTGACGCGCTTTACGTCGTCGGCTACCTGCAAGAAGGGGTGCGTGGCGGCCGAGCCGAAGTCAAAGGGAATATGGGTTACTACCCACTTGTGGTTGTCAGCTGCACCGGCCACCCAGGGGGTGATGTCCGCATAGGCGACGGCGGCATCCTGCCAGTTCACCGTGCCCGATGAGTTGGCGTCACCGGTGAACACCAAAGTGGTGTAGGGGCGCTCTTCATCGCCGACGGCGTCGGTGGCTGCAGCTGAGCGGTAGGTCCACTGTCCGTTGGAGGCCAGCAGGGTCTTGGAACCATCTTGGTCAACTACCCGGCGCTTCCAGCGCGAACCGTCGTCAGCTTCCCAGCCGGTAGGACGGTCATAAGTGGCGTTGGTTTCCATACCCACGGCTACCTTAGAGGTGTTAACCATCAGGTAGGTGCTGGGGGCGTCAGCGTCGCTGACCGGGGTGGACTCGCTTAGGCTCTCAATAGTGTCAGCCACGCCAGCGTATTTGTTCTTAGCGCTAGCGCCACGCGAAACCAGGGTGATACCGGCAGCGTAGGCGCCGCCGTCTTTAGCGCTAACCGATACCAGGCCATGGCCGGGAATCTCGACGGTGTGGGCGCCACCGGCGAGCTCAGTGATACGGAAGGTTAGGGTGGGACGCTTGGCACCAGTTGTGCCCTGGGCCTTTGAAGTAATCTCCTTTACTTCAATTTCGGCCTTCATGGTGACGTCAGTGTCATTGAAGTCAACCGTGTAGGCCACCTTGGTGTTGGATTCTTTAACTGCCTGCACCGACTTGACGGTGTAAGCCTGATTGTCAATCAGTACTGAATCGAGGACCTGGGTGCGGCCGCCAACTTTATTGCCCGCGAAGGTGTAGCCAAGTACCTGGGGGAAGGCGTTGGATACGGTCGCGGTCAAGTTACCGGCGCTAATGGTCTCCGGAGCACTAATGACACCAGAAGTTTCCGGGGTCACTGCGCCAGCAGCTGCCCCTGGAAGGGATAGGGCGACAACCCCTAGCAATGCTAGGGACCGTCGGTGGAGGTGTCTTACCTTCATCGTGTAGGGCTCCTTTGCCTAGACGTGGTTGACCCAATTTTGTCCTTTTGCAACAAAAAGCGTCAAGTCTAAGCAGAACCGAACAGCATAAGTTGCAACCAAACAGTTACAAATCTGGTTTGAGCTAATAATTTAACTAACGCCTACTGCGCGTATTTGTTCGTTTATTGTAAAGACTGTTTTGCACACAAACCGAAAAGCTTGGGGTAGTCCATGTACCACAGCTTCATTGCCGCCTGTACATGGGAACACCGCCGCCAGTGAGCAACACGCACTATAGCCAGGGTGATGAGCTAGCTATAACGGAACACTCGCAGTAGCGGCGGTGCGGCGATAGATTACCTTGGTTTTTACTAGTAATTCCAGTACCTAAACCTCATTTTTTGCACTTTCTTTTAGGCCAAAAGTGTTTCTGCAGGCCAGCAAGTTACAAGTAGTCGCAAATCACTTTATGTGTGGGCTAATTAACTAAAAACGGCGCTGGGCGGGTCTAAACCCACCCAACGCCGTCGAGTTAGTTAAAAGCGCAGGTCACTCCGCACTGGCGGCGCTAGCAGCCGAACCGGCCACAGCCGCACCGGGAATTAGCGTCAGACCGTCGTCGGCAACGTCAACCGTAACCTGCTGGCCGTCAGCAACCTGGCCGGCCAAGATCAGGCGAGCCAAACGGTCACCAATCTCACGCTGCACCAGGCGACGCAGCGGGCGAGCCCCGTAAGCCGGGTCGTAGCCCTCGTCAGCCAGCCAAGTGCGGGCGGCGTCGGTAACATCCAGGCTGATGCGGCGGTCAGACAGGCGCTTGCTCATCTTGCTTAGCTGCAAGCCCACAATCTGGCCCAACTCATCCTTGCTCAGCGCGTTGAAGATCAACACATCGTCAAGGCGGTTGAGGAACTCAGGCTTGAAGGCGGCGCGCACCGTAGCCATAACGTTCTCGCGCTTTTCCTCCTGGCTCAGCGTCGGGTCTACCAGGAACTGGCTACCCAGGTTGGAGGTCAGGATCAAGATGACGTTACGGAAGTCCACCGTGCGTCCCTGGCCGTCAGTTAGGCGACCGTCGTCGAGCACCTGCAGCAAGATGTCAAAGACCTCAGGGTGGGCCTTTTCCACCTCATCTAGCAGCACCACAGAGTAGGGGCGACGACGCACCGCCTCGGTCAGCTGACCGCCCTCTTCGTAGCCTACGTACCCGGGAGGGGCACCCACTAGGCGCGAAACCGAGTGCTTCTCGGAGTATTCGCTCATGTCGATACGCACAATGGCGTGCTCGTCATCGAAGAGGAACTCAGCCAGGGCCTTGGCCAGCTCGGTCTTACCTACACCGGTGGGGCCTAGGAACATGAAGGAACCGGTGGGGCGGTCAGGGTCAGAAACCCCGGCGCGCGAGCGGCGCACAGCGTCGGCTACAGCCGCAACCGCGTCCTTCTGGCCGATTAGGCGCGATCCTACCTGCTCTTCCATGTGCAGCAGCTTTTCGCTTTCGCCCTGCATCAGCTTACCTACCGGAATGCCGGTCCAAGAAGAGATAACCTCCGCGATCTCCTCAGGGCCAACCTTCTCAGCGATCATCGGCTCGCCAGCGTCAGACTGGTTTTGCTCACTGGCTTCAGCCTCAGCGATTTGACGCTGCAAGCTGGGCATTTCGCCGTAGCGGATACGTCCGGCAGCCTCAAAGTCACCTTCACGCTCAGCCAGTTCGGCGCGGGTACGCAGCTCATCTAGCTGGGCGCGCAGCTCACCGATGCGGTTGTGACCAGCCTTCTGGGCTTCCCAGCGGGCGTTTAGGGCGCTGAGTTCTTCGTTTAGGTCAGCCAGGCGGGCACGCAAGGCAGCCAGGCGCTCTGCCGCGCCGGCGTCGGCCTCATCTTCCTTGGCGCTGGAATCAGCCAGGTAAGCTTCTTCCATCTTTAGGCGGTCTACGCGACGGCGCAGCTCGTCAATTTCCACCGGGGAGGAGTCCAGCTCCATGCGCAGGCGGGAAGCAGCCTCATCAACCAGGTCAATGGCCTTGTCGGGCAGTTGGCGGCCGGTGATGTAGCGGTCTGACAGGCTGGCGGCAGCCACCAGGGCACCGTCAGAGATGGTCACGTGGTGGTGTGCCTCGTACTTGGGGGCGATACCACGCAAGATGGCCACGGTGTCAGCCACGGAGGGCTCACCCACATAAACCTGCTGGAAGCGGCGCTCTAGAGCCGGGTCTTTCTCAATGTTTTCGCGGTATTCGTCCAGCGTGGTGGCACCCACCATGCGTAGTTCACCGCGGGCCAGCATGGGCTTGAGCATGTTGCCGGCGTCCATGGCCCCTTCGGAGCCACCGCCTGCACCCACCATGGTGTGCAGCTCGTCGATGAAGGTGATTACCTCGCCGTCAGAGTTCTTGATCTCGTTGAGCACGGCCTTGAGGCGCTCTTCAAACTCGCCACGGTACTTGGCCCCGGCCACCATGGAGGATAGGTCCAGGGAGATTAGGCGCTTGTTGCGCAGCGATTCGGGCACGTCACCGGCCACAATACGCTGGGCTAGGCCTTCTACCACGGCGGTTTTACCTACGCCGGGTTCACCGATTAGCACCGGGTTGTTCTTGGTGCGGCGCGATAGCACCTGCACCACACGGCGGATTTCGCTATCGCGGCCGATTACCGGGTCTAGCTTGCCGGCGCGGGCGGCCTCGGTCAGGTCAGTGCCGTATTTCTTCAAGGCTTCAAAGGTGCCTTCAGGGTTGGCGCTGGTTACGCGCTGTCCGCCACGCACGGTGGGCAGGATTTCGCGTAGGGCTTGGGCGGTGGCGCCGGCGTCACGCAGGGCGCGGGCAGCGGCGTCGTCGCCTTCAGCGATGGCGATCAGTATGTGCTCGGTAGAGATGTACTCGTCAGTTAGTTCTTTGGCGAGTTTGTCGGCCTTTTCCAGGGCGGCTAGGAAGCCACGTGAGGGGTTGGGCTCCACTACGGAGCTGCCTGCTGAGGAGGGCAGGGAGGTTAGTGCGGTGCGGGTGGCGGTCCCTACGTTCTTTAGGGTCTGCGGGCTTAGTGCGTTTAGTAGCCCGACGGCGACGCCGCCCTCTTGGCTTAGTAGCTCACCAAGTAGGTGGAACGCCTCCACCTGGGGGTTGCCAGCAGCTGCGGCGGCCTGCACAGCCCCCGATATGGCTTCTTGGGATTTGGTTGTGTAGTTGGTGTCCACGGTTCTCCTTGAATTTAAGTAGTTATAGCAACGCGGTCAGTCTCACTTTTAGCCGTATGAGCTGGTGGAACCGACGGCGTCACGTTCCGGTGAGTACAACTTCCACAGACTTGAGTCTATTCCACTCAAGTTTATTTTTCTTGGGTGACGCCAATCACTTACCTTCGATGTGTGGCTATTTGGGACTAAGGGCTAGACTCGCTGCTGATAGTTCCCTATACGTAAGGAGAAACGCATGGGTATCGCAGATTTCGCCAAGCAGGCCGAAGAACTAGCCGACAAGGCTAAGGAGGCCGCCAAGAACGTAGACGCCGACCAGGTTGCTGAGACCGCCCACGACCTAGCCGACAAGGCTAAGGGCACCGCCGGTGGCAAGTTCGACTCTGCCATCGAGACCGCTGAGGGCCTAACCGACAAGGCTGCCGACGCGCTCAAGAACCTCAAGTGATCTAAAGTCGCGCTTATCGCAGGGGAGTTGCCAGCAGGCAGCTCCCCTGACGTTTTATATTTGGGCTATGACTTTTGCGTCTCGCAATACTTTGACCCTCGCGCTCGGGCATGGTGCCCGGGCGGCCTCCCGTCTGCGTGGCAGCGGTGGTAGCGCCTTCCCCGGCCTAGTTATGGAGAAGGCAGACCCGCATTTTATGGCTCGCGCCTTGGCTCCCCTGCCCTATGGGGTGGTGCTGGTTAGTGGTACTAATGGCAAAACCACCACTACACGCATGGTGGTTGAGTTGCTGCGCGGCCAGGGCCTGAAGGTGTTTACCAACCCCACCGGCTCAAACTTCACTCGTGGCGTAGTGGCCGCCCTGCTGGGGGCCATGCCGTTAAATGGCCGCCTTGACGCCGACGTCGCCGTACTGGAGCTGGACGAAGCCCACGCCACCCATTTCGTGCGCACCGTCAAGCCGCGCGCCGCCCTGCTGCTAAACGTCATGCGCGACCAGCTAGACCGCTTTGGGGAGATTGACTACACCGCCTCCCTGCTACACAAGGTTGCCCGCGCCACCACTGGCACGGTAGTGCTGAACGCTGACGACCCGCGCCTGGCCGCCCCTAGTTTCCGTGCCGACCTGCGCGCTGATGTGCGAGGCTTTGCGGTCAGCCCCCAACTGCGTAGCGTTTTTCTTTCCGACGACGAACTGCACGACTCTCTCGACGGCTGCACTCTAGGCCAGCCCAAAAAGGACGCCGAGGCCAAGGCGGACACTAAGGCCGAGCCAACCACCGAGGCGCCCCTAGACAGCGTCAAGGAGCCAGGTCAAGGCGAGCCTGACGCCGCCGACAGCCCCGCCAAGCCAGCCGAAAAGCCCACCCAGCCGCTAGAAATCGTGGCCACACTGGAAGAAATGATGGGCCGCCACGCGGTTATCGACCTGGCCGGGCACCGTCATGAAGTGGACTTTGCCATTCCTGGCGCCCACAACATCCTCAACGCCACCGCCGCCATGGGCCTAGTCAAGGAGCTACTGGGCGAGCGCACCGATGAGCAGGCCCTGGCTGCCAGCGCCGCTAAGGTCACCGCCGCTTTCGGGCGTGGCGAGCTACTGAGCATTGACGGCCAAGAAGTTGAGCTGGGCCTGGTCAAAAACCCGGCCGGCTTCCGCATGAGCCTACTTAGCGCCGCCGCCGTACGCTCCCAGCAGCCCCCACTGATCATGATCGCCATCAACGACCAGTACGCTGATGGACGCGACATGTCCTGGCTGTGGGACGTGGACTTCACCCCGCTTAAGCAGGCGGGCGTAAGCATCGTTACCGGCGTGCGGGCCACGGACATGGCGCTGCGACTGAGCTACGACGACGTCGCCGTCGGCAAGGTTGAAGCTAACCTCAGCCAGGCGCTAGCCCAGCTGGTCAAGCTTTCACGCGAGCAGCACCGACCTATCCGCATTTTGAGCACCTATACCGCCATGTTGGAACTGCGTTCCCTGCTGGCAAGTTACACCGACGTGGAGGAGGTCCTATGAGCGCCATTAAAGTTTTGCAGCTCTACCCGCGCGACATGAGTATTTATGGCGATCGCGGCAACACCCTGACCCTAACCAAGCGTTTGGGCTGGCACGGTTATGAGGTGGAGCTACTTTCACACAACCCCGGAGATCAGCTACCTGAGCAGGTAGATATTTTGGTTGGCGGTGGCGGCCAGGATTCAGCGCAAGAGCGTATCCAGGACGACCTGCAAAAGGTTGCCCCGCAGCTGCGCGCCTGGGCCAGTGACGGCGTGCCCATGCTGGTGATCTGCGGCTTGTATCAGCTGTTTGGACATGAGTTCCGCACTGTGGGCGGGGAGGTTATCCCGGGCATTGACGTGCTTGATGCACATACCGTGGGTGGGCCTAAGCGCCTGATCGGCAATCTTACTGTTGAAACTGATGACTTCGGCAAGGTGGTGGGCTACGAAAACCATTCGGGCCTGACCACTTTGGGTAGCCAGGCGCGTCCGCTGGGGCGCGTAAGTGGCGAGTGGGGTAATAACGGCACTGACGGCACCGAGGGCGCGCGCGCCCATAACGTGATCGGCACTTATCTGCACGGCAGTGTGCTGCCTAAAAACCCTCGCCTAGCTGATTGGCTGCTGGCCCGCGCGGTTGAACACGCAGGCCAGACCTGGCACCCGGCCGAGTTGGATGATTCACTAGCTGTAGCTGCTGCCAAGGTGGCTATGAGCCGTCCCCGCTAGAGGTTTACAAATGCCAGTTCCCAATTTCATTACTGAGTTACGTTCCAGCGTGGGCCACCGTCCCCTGTGGCTGCCGGGCGTATGTGCGGTTATTTTCGACGACGCCGGCAGGGTGCTGCTGGGCCAGCGTGCAGACAATGGTTTGTGGGCTGAGATCCGTGGCATCCCTGACCCGGGTGAGCAGCCGGTGGCCGCGCTTAAGCGCGAGGCGCTGGAGGAGGCTGCTCTGGAGATCGAAGTTGATGAAGTGTTTTTGATTGATGCTTCTGACCTGGTCACCTACCCCAACGGGGATCAGGCCAGCTACATGAATCTGTGCTTCATTGCCCATGCAGTCAGTGCCGAGGCAGCAGCCGGAGCCCATATCAATGATGATGAATCAGTGGATATGGGTTGGTTTGAGGTTGATGATCTACCTTCACCACTAGCCCCTAGCGCCAGACAGCGTCTAGAGCTAGCTCAGCGCTACCTGGCTGACCCACAGCGCCGCACCTTCCTGGGCGAATAGCGCACGCGGCGCGCCTCAAAAGCGGCGCGTAGGCCTGCGCGCTTTACGTGCCCCTGGCTAAGCCGGCGCCGACTCCCAAAGCGGCGCGCACCATAGAAATTAGTGAACGCTAACCAACGCGGCCCCAAGGCTAATGCCTTGGGGCCGCATTTGCTTGCGCACCGCCATTTACCTGGTATTTCGTTTTTAGTTCACACCCCATGTGGTCATATCACATATGACATTTACTTAGGTAAACATAAGTCTGCACGCGCATAATTTTCCACGTTTTTCAAAGCTTATTTATCCCTGTGGTTAACTGCTTTAGCTGCGGTTTACTTGATCCTCATTATTTACAGAAAACACTCCCGTATTAGGTATAACTATGCACACTAATTTACCATTACGCTCACAGTGATCAGACCTATATGCGTCCAGGCGGTTTTGTATCCTATTCGACAAGGCGCATGACTTTCGTAGAAGCCGCACAAAATTTATGGCTCCACCTTGGAGCATCTGGTGCGATTGCAGGCTCGGAACAAGCGGCTACCACCTTTGGTTGACTAATTATTTAGAGCGCCAAGACTGCTATAAGGCACGCACTTATTAGCTGTGCCTGGAATATGGGTAGGGATATCTTGAATAAATCCTGATTTCGTTCGGGAAATCCAGTAGATATTACCTCTTTACCCCCATATTTTCAGCCCCCCAAACCCTACTTGGCATAGATGTAGCTGTAAACAAGTACCGCAAGTGTCTCTACCGTCTGGAGCGAACATGAATAAGGGAGCAGAATCTCTAAGTTCAGGAAATCAGCCTGTTAGTGAGTCGCGCCATCATAAGGTAAAAAAGGCGTGGCGACTACGCCAGCTGTGGCGCAAGCTAGATTCAGAAGGGGCGTCACTAGTAAGCAGCAATCGCCTACTGGAGCTACTCCAGACCCAGCCCCAAGACGCTAGCATCTGCATCGATTGGAGCGGTAAGGGCGACGGAAGCGTCAATGTCATATTGGAAGCAGTGGGGGTTAACGACAGTTTTGACCGCGACCTAGAGTGGGCCTGTCGCGGCGCCCAAGTGTGGGAACCTATCGAGGTCTATCAACCTGCCTGCCCAGATCAGGTGTATGAGGTTTTCGGCGCACTACCTGGTCGCCTAGAAAACGTTGAAGACATCCTCAGCCCCACCAAGCCTGAGGTTATGCTGCCCGGGCGGCGTAAGCCCACCTGGCCCTTGCCTCGCAGCTCAAACTCGCAAATGCTTATGGAAACCCTCAGTGAAGTGGGTGGCCACCTACGTGTGCGGCTAGGTAAGGCCGAGGAAATTGAATGCGAGATGGCTGAAGAGGCCTTCACCAGCACCGAAAAGCTAATGGCGGGCGGCGACGTCGATTTTTACCTGGGCACCCCCATGCGCCTAAGGGTTTTTATGGGCGCAGACAGCTCCCAGGGATTCCCCTCCCGGCTATGGATCGCACTATGCAGCTGGGCAGTAGGCATCCGCTACGAACAAATCACCAACCGCGCTGAAGCTGAAAAACTATGGTGCAGCCAGGAAGCACTTGCGGGAGCAGCCCAACCGGAGGGGCTAGTTAAAGTATTTGCGCGCCTACCTGTAGCAGATACGCAAGCCAGGATCATTGGTCTGCCTGCAGTGGAGCAGGACCCCGCCGTCGTACCCCTATCTGACCACACGCAGGTACGTGAGGAAGCAGGCGGGATGCGCCTGGGCACGGCCACCACCACTACCGGGGACGCCACTGACGTCTACCTGAACTCAGAAGGCGCCTTGCAGCACGTGCAGGTTGTGGGCGCTTCGGGTGCAGGCAAGTCCACTCTGGCTGCTGCCATGGTGCATTCACTGGTGACCCAGGGGCGCGGGGGCATTGTGCTAGACCCGCACGGGCAGCTGGTGCAGCGTATCGCGGATGAACTGCCCGCCGAGGCTTTGGAACGCTGTCTGTTTATTGACTACGCGGATCTGAGCCACCCGGTACCTATCAACCTGTTTCACTGCGGCGACTTTGATATGGCATGTAGCAAAGTCGTTGAGATCATGTATCTCACTTTTGACCCAACCAGGCAGGGTATTGTGGGCCCGCGTTTTGAGCGGATTATCCGCCAGCTAGCCGAGCTGCTAAACCACATCTATGGCCCTGACTTGCCGCTTACCCTTATCCCCGAGCTGCTGCTAGATAAGAAGGCTCTGGAGAATCTGGCCAGGGCCGTCTCAAACATGAGCCCAGAGCTGACGCGCAGCGTTATGACTGAGATTGTCACTAACCGCTCCTCCGACTACGCGGAGCTTATCGCCTGGGCGAGCTCTAAGTTTGATCGCACGCTAAGCTCGCAGGCTCTGCGCGCCGCCCTGGAAACTGGTGCCGACGCGCTGGATTTAAACGAGGCTATGGCCTCCAACAAGATTGTGTTGGTGAACTTGGCCTCGCCCAAGATTGGTCGCTTCGCCGCACAAATGCTGGGCATGTTGTGGCTGGCTAAGCTGGCCTTGGCGGTACCTAACCGCCAGGATGATTACCTGCCTTTCCATGTGGTGGTTGATGAAGCCCACCTTTTTCAAGAATCCCTGCTTAGCCAGATGCTGGCGGAGGGACGCAAGTTTGGGATTGCTTTGACGCTGCTGCACCAGCACATGGGGCAGCTGTCTATGAGCTTGCTTGAGGCTTTGCGCGGTAACGCCTCTTCAGTGATTGCGTTTAGGACCTCAGTTCGTGACGCCCCGGAGGTTGATGAGCGTTTGGGGGTGTGGCCGGGCGGTTCTTTGAGCCGGCTACCTAACTTGAGCGCTGCGGCGACGCTGGCCACCAGCTATGGCCAGACCCAGCCTTTCACCTTGCAGGTTGACCACAATGAGCAGGTACACGCGGGGGTTATTAACGGCCACCCGGTGGTGCACGCTTTTGACCAGGTTTTGAGCCGCTCACACAAGCAGCTGGTGCAGCCGTTTAACTTTGTTG
>ERZ773214.758-NODE-758-length-20094-cov-4.578422_pt1 | contig 20094 bp, 22 predicted proteins | sample MGYA00511238_ERZ773214 | MGnify/ENA primary metagenome ERZ773214 (study PRJEB29015, sample SAMEA2738157) | human oral metagenome | biome: human oral; feature: human-associated habitat; material: saliva | place: China | collected 2259 ... | reverse complement strand
GAAAGTGAAATTTTGCCCTGTGCATTTGCAGCTATGGTGAATATCTTTGCTCATATTTTAATCCTCCTTTTCATCATATACCCACCAGACAAGCAATAAAATAACTACAAAAGCAATTCTACTTAAAACATTGCTTTGTTTTTCTATCCAATATATATCCCAATTGAAATACGCAATTAAAAGATATATCATAACTGATGGATAAACAGTAGTTCTTAGATAGGTAAACAGCTTACAAATTACACTTCTTAAACTCATAACCCCAACCTTTCCTTTGCTTTCTTCCTGTAAACATTGTTCGCAAATTCTTTCGCCTTTGATAAGGTAGAACGAGTACACAAAGTTCTGCCGTTGCACTCCACATCAAATCCACCTTTCAAAAGCGGACGGATAATAAATAGACCTACAAACGTGCAAGCCAACATTTCATACCTTTTAACCGTCCAATTTAACGGCTTTATGCCTTTGTAGGAATCTTCTATACCGGCTCTATAAGCATCTTCGATTAGACGCAATACAAAGTCCCTATTAGGTGTATTTCTCTTTACGCCTCTTGCGTCCTCCATATAAGAGGCGCATAGCTTATCCATTGTTTTTGTTTTCATAACTTTTATTGTTTATTGTTTTATTAAATATTTTATCTAAATGATGGTTCGTGAGCAAAGTTTACAACGTGCATCATCTCTTTAAATCTATCAAGTAGACGCTGGTCGTAATACTCTCCAATCTCTTTTGAAGTAAGATTTGACGTTGTTATCGTACAAAATTGTTTTTGGTAACGATAATGTATAACATCTGTAACTGCCGTAACAGTATCGCCATAGTTAAGACTTTCGCAAGGTTCTGTGCCTAAATCGTCTATACATAGTATCTCTATGTTCTTTAGAAGACGAAATGCCGTAGTTGCTTTTTCGTTTTCCTTTGTCGGATTGTTGTCAGCTTTAGCAAGCTGCACAAGCTCCTTTGCTGTTACAATTCTGAAACCGCTGTACGGTGGCTCTCTATTCTCGCCACACTCTCCTGAATGCAGATAGAAATACAATGACTGCAACGCCAGCACAAGAGCTGTTTTTCCATTGCCTTTATCGCCACAAATAAACAACCCAAATGTTGTTTCGTTTGATGTCAGCCACTTAGCGACATCTAATATATGCTGTTTATATTCTTTGCTATCAACAAATTTTCTCATTCGTGCTGCAACTTCAGCTTTACAAGCTGCATACAGCATAGCGTATACTTGTTCTGTTGTATATGGTATTCTAAAACGTGTCGGTATATTCTTTCTTTTTAGAAGAAGTGAGAACATTGCCTCTACGTCTATTTTTTGTTTCTTGTCTATTGCTTTCATTATTTTGCATTTTTCTTAACCAATTGTTGAAATGTTGCTTTGCCTCTTTTATGTTAAAGTGGCTTTCTGTGCCATCGGCAAGACACTGCAATTTGAACTCGTCCAACTTGCTTATTAGAGTATCTTTTGGCAGATGGTGCAGCATTTGTAATTGTTCTAACCAAATAGAAGATTGTTTCAATTCTTCTATTTCAGCGTCAATTCCTCCTATTATGCTTTCATTTGCATAAGAGGGTGTTGGCTTTTCGATTTCTGCTTGTTTTTCTTCCACGCAAGAGTATTCATCTATGCTTATGTTTCTCTTGCACAGCTTATTGATTTGCTTGTAACGCTCTTGTATTCCTTTCGAGGTTAGAATACTTTCACAGTTATAAAGGTCTGGGTTGAACAACCCTACTTTCACGCAGCATTTGACAGCTTCCTGTATAAAGGACTGTTCGTAATTCGTTATTTCTGATAAAACGAATGCCATGTCTTCGTCCCACTTCGTGTAATATCCATCACGATATATTATACAAAGCAGGGCAGCATATACAGTAACAGCTTTGCCACCTTGAAAACGTATTAGCTTTCTAACCTTTAAGTCTTGAAAGAAATCTATGTCCATAGGAAAGTATTCAAGAGTTGCTTTTACAGGTCGTGCCATATCTACTCATAGTATTTTAGGTAATCTTCAACTTCGTTCATAAATTCGTCTAACGAATGGCAGACGATATATTTATATTCTCCCTGTTCCGTTACAAGCTTCTCCCATTGTTTTTGCGATGGACTTTGCTTGCCTTTTGCAGTTTTCATTTCAATGAGCAAAGCTCCATAGAACCTATTGGGAATAAGCAGTATCAAATCTGCCACACCAGCCACAACCCCCTCTTCTTTGAGTATTGCAGCTGTGCGTGCATCTCGTTTACCTCCATTAGGAACTGCAAAGAGGCGACCTTGTAACTTTCTATGCTTTAAATTAAACCACCGCACACAAGAACGTTGTATGCGGTGTTCCTCGTTGGAGGGTGATTTGCGCTTGGCTTTCTGTTGAGCCAATGCTTGCTCAAAAGTCAAACTCATAGCTTATTATATTTCCTTATTTTCTATTGGTCTTCTTTTTACATATCGCTCAACTATGATTGAACGCTCTTTCTGCTGAGATTCGTCTTCTTTTGCTCTTTCGATACGTTGATAAAGAGCATCAGCATATTTTTGCATATGCTCTAATTGTCCCATAAGTTCTTGCCGTTTGTACCAATGCAATGTGCCGATTGTAAAGCACGCTTGCATAGCCTTGTTGATACGCTGGGTTAGCTCTGTAAGCTCAAATTCCATTCTATTAATGAAAGTTTCAGTTAATACATAGCCCTCCTCGAAAGATTTTTTAGGCGACCATGACATATAGCCGTCTTCGTATTGAATGAGATAACCCATCATATTCTCACTATCATCTCCATAGATTTTTCGACCTATGATTTCCTACGCATCAAACAAATCACAGGGTGCTGCTTTTACACTTTTAGTACAAGTGTATTGTTTCATTTTTTCTTCCATTTTACGCATAATTTTTTTGTTTTTTTGTTAGACATTTATTTTAAATTAATGGATAGAGCAGGACTCGAACCTGCACGAGCTATATCAAGTGTTAGCCGTTACCAACTAAGCGTTGCACATGTCTTAATATTTTCACTTGATTTATAGGAATATACCACGTTAGAGGTGCTTACACGGCTTCTGTTGTAATGGTCTCTCCCATATTCCCCTCTCACCGACTTAAGTTTAGCGTCTACCAATTCCGCCACCTATCCAAAAACCATACGTTGTTGTCTATTTCTCGATGAATGGGATTTCGGGCGCAATATTCTTGATGGCTTCAATCTGTTCATCAATGATAGTGTCCAGTGTTTCTTCTACAACTTGCTGTGCACTTGGGGAAATAAGCTGCACCGTTACGTCATGCCCATTGATAGTGGCATACGTCTCCACTTCGATAGACTGCGCTTTTGTGCCCTTGAAAATAGGCAGTACTACAGAGAAGCGGTCAGGCATATTGGAATCTACAATTTGTGAATAGTTGTCCGTGTATGAGCCGTTTTCCTTGCGGTCTCGCTCGTAGTCGGTGTTCACCTTTGCCTTGAAGTTCTTAAAGACTGACACCAATTTCATGTTAGTATCACGCTCGGCAAAGTAAGCACGGTTCATCTTGATGAATTGGCTAAGCTGAATAGGTTCCCATTCATAGCCATCATTGATGTGGAACGCTTCAAACTGACGGGACAGCTGCAATTGTCCTGTAACGATAATTCTGTTACGTTTGTCTGTCTCGTTGCAGACAAGCACCATTGTTAGGTTATCTCGGTTTACAATGATATGCGTGTGTTCACGGTCTATCTGACCATCGCAACCCCAGCGTTTCTCGAGGAATGAGAAAATAGCCCCAATAGTACCTCTTACGTTGAGGTTTTCGGGTTCAAGCACGGGCAGCTCGTTCACATTGCCCACTTCGCGAATGATAACCTCTGCCTTTTGACAGTCCTTATCAAGATTGATTTGCATTTTTTCGTTTGTCATAATTAAATGTTGTTAATTGGTTTGTTACTCTGCTTTTTTGAATTCTTTGAACAAAGTTGGTGAGAGTTCGTCTCTTGTTGCAGGGCGACTTGACACAAGTACACCCTCTGCATTATAGAAGCACGCCATACGTTCTTCTTCGTCTACGAATTTGTAGACTTTTTCTGTTACGACGCGGCTCTTCGCCTTAATGTCGGCAAGCAGTTCTTCGACGTCCTCTTTTAGAGGTTTTAATTCAAGGTTCTTTTCTGCTTTGAAGTCTTTAATTTCTTCTTGCAAGTCATGAATTTTGATAGACTTCTCTGCAAGTGTAGTCTTCTTCTTTGCAAGTTCGTCGGCATCAAACGCTTTACTGTAATCCATTTCGACAACTTCGTCTGCATTGTCGATAAGGAACTGTTTGCGCTCGTCCAAGTTCTTGATGTCTTGTCCTAATACTTTCTGCATGATTTCTTCTTTTTGTTTGCGTTTTTGTTAATTATTCCCATTGTATTTTTATAATGTTATTTCTACTCCCTTTTTAGCAGCTATTGTGCGCTTGCCTGTTGCCCTGCGAACTGCTCTTACAAATTCGGCTTCGTTGCTGTTGCCGTCTGACAGGTGCAATAACACAATGTGTTCTGTTTGGCTCAAATCGTTCCGCTTTAATATACCAATTGCATTGGCAATGCTTAAATGGCTCAACATTAATCGGTCTCTCATAATCGCTGGTACTCGTCCGCTGATGATATTGCTGTCCAATATCTCGTCCGAATAGTTGGCTTCTATGAGCCAATGGTTAATGCCATTGAAGTTGTAGGGCACTGCATAGGTATCTGTTGCAAAGAACAGTTTGCCAAACTCTTTGTGCCATACAAGGTAGCCTACGCACGGCACATCGTGATACACATTGAAAGGTATAACTTTAAAGTTGCCTAACTTGTAGCATTTGCCGTGCTCTGCAGCTTTAGCACTGTAGCCTAAATTTTTTGTCTTAATAGTTTCTTCGGGCGCAAGCAATGGTATCGCTGCATCGGTGTACTCCTTTGCGAATGCTGCGTGGTCTCCGTGCTGGTGTGAAACCAAGCACCCTGCCACCTTTTGGATATTCCAGTTTAAAACCTTTTTGGCTTCCAACAGCGGTAGCCCTGCTTCTATTATCAAGGCTTCGCTGTCGTTCTGAATTACGTAGCAGTTTCCCTTTGAAGAACTGCCGATGCAAGTTAATACCATTACTTTACCTTTTATATATTAGATGGGACACTTGCGCTCGCTTTTGTTCTCGGGCTGTGGAGTGTCGGTTACTGGTTCATAAACTGCAGACTCTGAAAAGTCGATAGTTTCCTGTGGCTTATGCTCCAACTGTGGGGTTTCGTTCGCCTGCACTGTTATTTGTTGCTGTGCTGCATCACGAGTTGCTTCAGCTGCACTTGGGGGTGTCATAGACAATTCTTCCTCTTCTCCGTCGGTTGCACTATCTAATTCTATTTTGCACGCACGTGCAATGACGGTCTTCTTACACATTTGGTCCGTGAAGTTTTGATGCGCACCACTTGTACCACGTGCTGCACCCTGTTGCCACGACTTGCGGATTTGGTCAATTGTCATAATCTCCAAATGCTTGCTGCCATCTTTGAAAATCACGACAGCATAAGCTGCTTTGATTTTGTCGGGATTGATGTTTTCTATTGATGTTTCGTGGCTTACCAGCTGGTAGTAACCATTTTCGTCTACTGTGTAGATAAACTTATCTCCCTCGTAGACGATTTGTGCAACAACATCTTGTATTTTCGTATCACGCTTTGCACGTAATATCTTTCCTGTGTATCGCTCCCAATATTCCAGCGAATTACCACAAGGAATAAAGTAGCAATGCTTCTTTGGGTGCTGTCCACGTATGACCATTTCGAGCAAGCAGTTGCAAATGCTCAATTTAGTACACACGTCGATGGCTTTCTGTTTGGTGCGTGTTTCTATCGTTTGTAGGTATATCCACGCACTTTTAAGCGCATTACCCACATTGTAGTCTTTCGGCAGAACAAGTCCGCCTGTTTGTTGCAGTTCTTCAACTTGTTTCATAACTGCATTTACGGTCGTGTCCTGCATTTCCTTTAATGCTTTGTTGTTTTGCGATGGAAGTTGCACTGGTGCTGTGTTCTGTTGTGCTGCTGTTGGTGCAGCTGCTGTCTGTTGTGTCATAATCTATTGTTTTAATTGTTTACTACTGTTAGTTCCTTGTCTTGCGCACTTACCACGAGGCGTATTTGCTGGCTCGCTGTCGGCAATATGTTTGTAATGCTTTCTGCATTATCAATGATGATAGGTGCAAAAGCATTGTAATGCCTGCACATAGCGTTAATGATATCTATTCCAGCGTTTATCTTTTCGCTGTTCGATAAATCTTGGTAAGGTGTGCCGTGCATCGTGCATTCGCACTTTGTTTTGATATTACCATTAAGGTGGTGTTCAAACATTGTAAATTTTACAATGTCAAACATCTTATTCACTTTCTTTTCCAACTCTTCTATATAAAACTGCACCAGCTTCATAGCTGCATTGTCCTGCTGCTCTAAATCTGTTAGCTGCTGACTAAGGCTTTGCTGCTCTGCTGTGAGTTCTGCAATGCGCTTTTCCTTGCGCTCTATCTGCTGTTTTGTTTGGAGCTGGTCTCGAAGCTGGTCTCGAAGATTCTGTTGTCCTTGCTTCTGCTCTTTTATACGGTTAATTGCCTCCTGTTGTGTAGTGTTATCCTCCTGCTGTTCGAGTTGTTGCAACTTGTCCTCTTCTTCTTTGATGAGGTTTGTAAGTTCAATAACTCTGCTATCCGTTTTGTAGTCTTTCTTTTCAGGTTGAGTGCCTTTTGCTTCCTCTAATTTCTTTTCAAGCACAGATATGCTTGTAAGAGTATTCTCCTTGTCCTTTTGGAGTCGTTCTGTTTCCTCATTTATTTTCTTTTGTGTCTCCAATATGTTTTGCGCCTCTATATCTAAGGCTTCTTGTTTCTTCGCCTTACTCTCGTTGAAGTTGCCTTGCAAACGCTCACGTAGACTGTCAATATCCTCTTGTGGAAGTCGCTGGTGGCACGTAGGGCAAACTTCATTGTTTGCGTCCCACACAAATGTCTCGTCCTCTATCTGTTGCCACCGTTTGCGATAGTCTTCCTTATGCTCGATGAGTGCTTGCAACCTACGCTCGTTTGCGTTTTGCGCACTCTCTACGAAAGAAATATTATTTTTTAAATCTTTCAAAGCACGCTGTATGTTTTCAATATTACTTGCGTGCTTATCAATAGCACTCTTGTTTTCTTTCTCTATGCCGTTTATGATGCTGTCTCGTTCAGCTTCATAGGCTTGTATCTGCTTGCGGACAGCCATTTTGGCTTTGTATTTCTCATCACTGCCCTTACTTGCATCGGCAAGCATATCATCATAATGCTGCAGACCTTTCTCTATTTCTGCAATTCTCTTTTCGAGTATGGGGAAGTCGCAATCTTTACTTTGCAACTCTGCAAGTTCGTTAGTGTGCTCACTAATTCGGCTTGGAATTAGTTTGAGTTCCTCTTTTATACCCTTAATCTTGTATGCAAGGTTTTCTCTAAACCTCTCTACGTCTCCATTTTCTATGTACTTTTCGAGCAGTGTCCATTCTTCTTTTGTCGATACTACATCGACAAAGTTTGTTTCTCCCACCATCTGTTCGAGCAACATACGTTGTTCGCTTGGTGGTAAGGTTGAAAAGAACATAGGATTGGTGATGCATTTAAACAGGGCTTCGGGCAATATATTTGCTATTTCTGCCTTATACTCTGTTTGTGTGTACTTGTTGCCACTTATAAAATAGTTCGTGGTGTGCCCTGTGAGAACTTCTTCTTTTTGTCCTCGTGGCTTGCTCCACACGTCCTTGCGCACCTTTTCAAGAGTACGCTCCACTCCGTCAATTGTAAGCACGAGTTTAACACTGTGTTCCAACTTCGGGATTACGTTATTGTTTTCGTCTTTGGTGTCAATACCAAATACGCTTGCACCCTCGCTATTCTTGTCGAACAGCACCCATAGAATTGCATCTATGATAGTTGTCTTTCCTGTGTGGTTCGCTCCGTAGATGGAAGTTACCGTATCACAGAAAGTGATAGTTTTTTCACCTAAGATTCCTTTGAAGTTCTTTAAGGTGAGGTTTTTAAATAAGATTTTCATATATTTTTTTTAAAATTAGTATTTGTAGCTTGTGGCGGAGTCGAACCGCAGACCAAGTTCACCCTGCACCGTGCAGTACACAAGCTATATAAAAAATGTGCAGCTCATCACGAGTTGCACATTCGACAAAGGTAACATCTGCCTCTGCAGATAATAATTATTATAGCTCCATACTATAAACGAAATACATTAGTTGCTACAGCGACTTATCACAAGCGGCTACAGCCGAAAATCAAGAAATCATATTATAAAAAATGGAAAAGAACCCACTCTCAATTCGATTGCAGCACCGCTAAAAGAGTGCGGAGTGGGTTTATATTGAAATTTAGTATTGTTCAAAATTTATTTTAGATGTATGCTTTGCTTTTGCTCCTTTCGCAAAGTGCTATTTACTATCAAATATCGCCACGCAGTTAAGAAGTCTTCGCATATAGGCACCTATTCGTCCCCAGTTAGCTCACCAAATCACGATAGGCACTCTGTATATTTCCACTTGCGCAGTACCCACTCTGTGTAGAGAGAATGAAAGCGTAGCAGAATAGAGTTTACATACGAAGTTGTTTCCCACGCAAGCGAACCCAACAGCTATTCTCTTTACGTGTGTAAAGGTGCGTTGCGTACTTACGTCTAAAATTATATAGTATATTGTTTATGCGAGACAGACGCCAACCCTGCCTACTCTCTACGCTATGACGTTTTTGCGTGCTATATAAACAATATGTATGTTCTTTCTTTGTTTCTTTTGTATCAATAAGTCAAAGACCACTTTTAATAGTGGAGAGAAGTGGAATCGAACCACAGATTTAAGCTGCCTACCGTTTTCTAAGGCTTCTCTCCCTTTCGGCTTTTGCTGTGAGGAAAGCCGTTAAGTCCTCTTTCTTGTACAGGGCTTTGCGCCCTATCTTGTAGGTTGGAATGTTGAGTTTCTTAACATAGCTTTCTGAATAGCCCAAAAACTTTGCAGCTTCCTTGCGTGTCATCATTGCACCAGCATTAAAGCCTAATTTTTCCACAACCTTGTCGGCTACCTTGTCGGCAAGAATGTTAGCCATTCTGTTTGCTATTATATCAAACTCACGTGACATCATTCTTCAATGTCAGTCTCTAACTTTCCAACCCATTTGCAAGCTACATAAAATGCTATACAGCTTGCAACAAACACGAAAAGGTTTGCTGCCATTGCAGAAAACAATACACAACAAAATGCCGTGATTGCCGCAATTACAGCAAACCTTTGCACCAACGACAGGTTGGCGAACCAGTTTAAACAGAATATTTCTTTCATTTCTTTCATTTCTTTAAAATTATGCAGCGAGGACGCCATAGGGGAACAGTGCCAAGAAAACACTTGCGCCCCCGCTGCTGGTTTATATTGTTTATTTGTTTGTTAAAAACTTGTTCACGAAGTAAACTTGTCCCTTTCCTGTTACTTTAGAAGTGATGGTTGTGTGCATTACTCCATTGTTACCGCTGCGAGTACCTTTCTTTAATTCAAACAAGCCCTGCTCGATATATCGTTGATTGGGAATGTTGTACCGTTCGCCCTTTGTACCGAGGTAACCGTTTTCACGGAGCCACTTGAAAAGGCGTCGTTCACCTATTGGATAGCCGTTTTGGTTTATAAGCTTTGCAAGTTCACCTATCAGGCACGAAGACGCAGAACCGCTTACCGCTTGTGTGAATGTAACAGCAGGCTGTGCTGCTGCAACCTTGCGCTCTGCTTCAATTCGCTGCTGGCGTTCCTGTTTCAAAGTAGTTGCAAGCTGGATAAGATAGTCGGGGTCTAACAATGTTTTTTCGATGATATTGTCAGTCATATATGCACCGTGCTTTCTGATTGTGGGCAACACCTCGCTTGTTATCCATTTGCGGAACTGCTTTGCTTCGGGCTTGCGGCTGTCGAGAATGACATCGTATAAGCCGTCTTCATTTACGAAGTTTGCCATCTGCATTCCACCTGCAGTTGAAAGGGGTTCGGTTGAAACGACCCCCTTATCAAGTCGCTCTCTTACATGACCTTGCTGTAATCCCAACGCCTTGCATACATCTGCAAGACAGAACAAAGGGTTTACCTCTGTGCCAGCAACACGGACGTTGCCAAATGATGGGTTATTGAATATTTGAATTGCTTGCATATTAAAACTTCTTTATAAGCCCTAAGTCCGCCGCTTTTTGGCGGACTAGGTTTTCCATATCGGTGTCGGCATTCCAATTGATGGCTTTCCATACCGTTTGTCGTGAAACTCGACAAAGCTTTGCTAGTCTTGCCGTGCCACCACGTCTTAATTTTATTGCTTTTCTTTTGGACATTTCTTATATTTTGTTTAAATTTGCAGCCTGGCAAGTATAGTTTACTATAAATTGACAAGCTGTTTACTTAATACGGCGACAAAGGTAAAGCATTTTAGTTTACTACAAAAGAAAAAGTAAAGTAAAAGTTTAGTTATTAACTTTATTTAAGTTTTAGAAGATGGCAAATATTGGAGAGAAATTACGAAACTACTTTGATAGTCAAGGTATTTCACAGATAGATATAGCCAAAAGGCTAGGTGTTTCAAAAACATATATTAATGCTTTACTTGCAGAAAACAGCAGATTTGGAAAGAAATCAGCAGAAAAATGGTCAGAAGTATTTGGTTTTAGTAAATCATTTTTATTAACTGGTGAGGGTTCTATGTTTACTACTGAACCATCTTTGGCTGGCTTCAACGAAATGGAATTCACTCGAGTGCCTTTGCTTCCCATATCCGCACAAGGTGGCTCACTTAATGACTTTGTTGTTTCTGTCAGCTTGCAAGACTGTGAAAAGATAATTTCTCCTATAAATGGAGCAGACATAGCAATAACGATATCGGGTGATAGTATGGCTGACGAATATCCGAACGGCAGCATCGTTCTTGCAAAGCGCATAAACGAACGTGCCTTTATAGACTGGGGTAAGGTTTATGTACTCGACACCTGCAATGGGGTGGTGGTAAAAACGCTTACGCCATCAGAGAAAGAGAATTATGTGCGTTGCGTTTCGATTAACCCTGCTCCAATATATGCACCTTTTGAAGTTGCGCTGAATGATATTTACGGAGTGTACAGAGTTATGTTGTGTATGGCAAAGAAGTAAACTAAAAATAAGAATATGAGCAAAATATTATTCTCATTCTTCTATATTTCTATTCTGTTTTGTTTCTCCGTTTCTCTTAGTGGTTGTAAAGCAGATGAAGATGAGTATATTACAGAAAGAGTTGATGTAGGCAATGATTGTTTTTATCACGTCATTCACGAATTTAATTGCTTTGAATATAAACCGATAATCCCCAACAAAGAAAAGATAATAAACTTAGTTAAACTTAAATGCGATGTATATTGCCCAGCTTGCATATCAGAGAATGAAGCTATATTCTTAAACGCTATCAACAAAAGGAATGTTGAGAAAATGAATAAATCATTCGACGAAGAGCTTTTAGTAAGAGATATCCCTCTGGAAGAAATGGACAAAGATATTAAACATTTAAAATTATATGATACTTCCGACCGAACTTTTGAACTTGAATACATTTTAAACAATACAACTTTGAAAATGATACCTTGTACTTTTGAAGATTTATCGAAAAATAATAAATAAACGTATAGTTATGACAAATACTCTTTATCGCACAGCAAAGCTAATTCTTGCAAGTTTATTTCTTATTATCTTGTACCTATTTGCACTGAATAGCAGGTATCAGTATCATTTTTGTGGTAATGGTTTCGCAGTTTACATATTTGACAAATGGACATCAAAGTACGTTTACGGACAATTAGACTTTGATAATGGGTCTGAAGTATGGAGCAATAGAGATATTAATGCGCCTAAAAAACTTGGTTTAAAGTAGATATGTTAGAATTAATAAATCCACTCCTCATAGCCTTATCCCTCACTCTTATTATTGCTGTAATATGTTACTATTACCGTCAATCTAAGTTTTGGAATTTAGCAAAATCAATAAGTTCTTCCAGCGACCCTATCTATTTCATTGAAAAATTTGGTTGGGCGAGCTTTAGTTCAAGGATGGAACAAGAACACTGTTTGAGGAGAGCTGTAAATATCGGTCTTATCAGCAAAGGGGATTATTTTCGTCTTCTTCGAACCTACTATAACATCGATTTAGGGTGGTCTGATATTATATTTATTAGGGGGACATTCTTCCATAACGAAGTGGAGGAAATCGGATTTCGTTTTTCTCCTACGACAGAGAAATTAACTGAAATACGATTAGTGTACAGTAATAAACCAGACTTTATATTTCGACATCTCCCTTACAATTATGATGAAAAGTATGAAACTTTAACCAAACGACTAAATTCGTATTTTAAGGATTGGAAGGACTATGTAGGAATTCAAATGGACGATGAAAATAAGATATATGTAACTATCTTTATGTATAAATAATTAAACCAACATTTTATGAAAACATTAATTCTCTCCGCCCTTGCATTCATATTAAGTGGGCAAGTAAGCACCGAAGTAAAGACCAAAGAAGCAACAGTCTATATCTGTACTGGTCCAAAGTCAAAGAAGTACCACGCAACAAGAACTTGCCGTGGGTTAAACAGATGTTCGGGCAGCATCAAACAGCTTTCTGTGAGCAGCGCAAAGGCAAAAGGATTTACGCCTTGCAAGATATGCTACTAATGAAAGGCGCATTTAAATTCGCTCTGACGGCTCAAAATCTTTCAAACGATAAAACTATCATCTTTGGTATTTAAAACGAACAGACGCAAAATAAACAGGTAAATTAAAGATACTGCCAAACATTGCAACAATGCTCCAAAATCAAATTAGACAGAACAATAAAAACAAGATACGTATCGCAAAGAGTTCGCAAAATATTATTTGTGATACCAAATAACAGATTAAAAATATAAACAACTGTATTACAGATAGTTTCAAAGAGTAAAATTAACCCCAACGGAATCACAAAACAAGGAAAGAGGATTTTGGAAACAAAATCCTCTTTTGCGTTTAGAATGAGCCACTTGTAAGCTAATTAGTACATTCAGCGGTGTTTACGTTTAATGTTACACTCTGTGCTTAGTGCTACATACTGAGCCTTCAAAATTAAATACCCTTATATTTTGTCTATTCCATAAAGCATATTCCATCAGTCTATTGGTTGCTCCATATTTAATTTCTCATGCACCCCAAAGGAATAACTTTAACACCGTCGGGGCGCGAGTAAGCCATTACACCGCCTGTTATCACCATAAGCAGGTCTGGCTCACGAAGTCGAATTTGCTTTTCTTTTGCATTGTATTGCTGAACCAGACGTTTAATTTCTAAAAGATGTTCAGCTCCTTCCTCTATTTCCCTGCTTCCAAGCTTAAACTCAATGAGAGCATATCTCCCATCTTCTAAATGAAGAACGGCATCTGCTTCTAAATCGTATCGGTCATGATAATAAGAGATATAGCCTCCTAATGCCTGAGAATAAGCCTTCAAGTCGCGAATACACATACACTCGAAAATAAAGCCAAAGGTCTTCAAGTCCATTAATAATGTTTCTGGAGACATAGATAGGGCTGCAACGGCAATAGACGGATCAACAAATTCTCTTTTAACACCCCGACGTATGGCAGATGCCGATCTGACCGCTGGACTCCATGCTTCTATATCTTGTATAACAAAAAGTTTGGTAAATGCGTTTATATAATCATTCAAAGTATTTTCTGAACAATTTTCTACATTTGCCCTAATATCCTTCAGCAGACTACTTTTCTTTACCAATGTTGAAATGTTTCGTGCGTAAGTGCGCAAAATAAGCTGACTAAGTTTTTCGTTGCGTGTAATTCCATCGATGGTTGAAATGTCAATTCTGCAAAGACTATTGATGTAGTCTTTTGCAACCTGAAGGCGTGCTTTGTCCGTTTTGCGGATCAATGATGCTGGCCATCCACCTCTGCAAGCTGCAAAAACTAAGTCTTCCAACTGCATAGGTGATGTTATCCCATCAATATCTATAAGAGGATTATCAAATAGGTTTTTCAAAGAAACAGCACCTGATGACTCTTTCGACTCAAACAGACTCATAGGCAACATTCCCATAGTTGCAATACGCCCCGTCCCTGAATGTCGAATGGCACTTTTGTCTATATAATTAGAGCCTGTCAAAATAAACTGACCTACGTCATTTCGTTCGTCTACCACTGTTCGCACAGAATCCCACAAGACAGGCAATTCTTGCCATTCGTCTATCAAACGAGGTGTTTTGCCTGTCAATAATAAAGATGGTTTGATAGCTGCGGTAGCAAAATATTGTTCTCGCATATCAGGGTCTTGTAATTTAAGAACACTTGCAGCTTGTTGTGTAGCTGTTGTTGTTTTTCCACACCACTTGGGACCTTCTATCAATACCGCACCTGATGAGTCAAGTAGATCGGTAAGCAGACTGTCTACCATTCTTTTGTAATACTCCATATACCAAATATTTTTTGCAAAAGTAACGTTTTTTTTCGGCACATAAAAGTTATTGATGCTTTTTGTGCTATTTCATTGAGTGTTTTTGTGGTAAAACGTTGATGCTTTTTGCGCTATTTTGTTGAGTGTTTTTGTGGTAAAACGCTGATGTTTTTTGTGCTGTAATATGTTCTTTTGTGTGTTATTGTTATTTACAAGCAGAACAGCTATATTTATAGTGTTATTTAGAAATACTTAGTTGTGCTATGTTTCTTACTTTCTATCTCATCTTATTCCTCAAGCGTTTCACCGTAAAAAGCTGATTGCATGGCTATTCTAATAAGTTAGAACCATCTTCAATAAAATGTATGCTAACAATTCTTGCAGAACGGTATACAAAATAAAATCTCAACAGAATTGCAAATAGGGGAGGGTGGTTTGCTCTCCTCTTTTGTTTATAATTGTCTATTTGCATTGCTTGTAAGCAGCCTTTGTTGCTCTACCAAGCAATCGAAAAGAATATCTAAATGTATAGAAAATGTCTCAGATATCTGTCAGTTTCGTTTCAGATATCTGTCAGTTTCGTTTTAGATATCTGTCAGTTTCGTTTTAGATATCTGTCGTGTTCGTTTTAGATATCTGTCGCTTTCGTTTTAGATATCTGTCAGTTTTTCTCTGTATATATGTTCGCGAAATTATTAAAAAATGTAAATGTATCGTGTCATAAAAAATAAATAACTAATTTTGCATTAAAATTAATGCTTATTTATAAAAATTACACAAAAAGTTGTGTATGCCACTATAAATTATGCTATTCAACACAAGATATAACTATATAATTAGAGAAAATATGAGAGAAAATGGATTAACAGTATTAGAAACTATTGTTAAAGGGAAAAAAGAAACTTACCAAACACCATCGTGTGCAATTTTCAGCTTGTATCCAGAGTCTATGCTGGAGGGTAGTGGTGTGACGGGCGACACTAAAAATGAAGATGTTAGTGGAAACACAGGCGACCCTTGGGATACAGGACAACAAGATTAAACTAGTTTATTAACATTTAGCTTACCTTACGAGTTTAAATGCTACTCATACTCATATTCAAAGTGGTTGCTTTGTATGAGGTTGAGTAAAGTTTAGCTGAAACATTTTAATAGTAATAAAGATATAAAGAATGAAAAATAGAATTCTTTTGCCACTTATTTGCATGGCAATATCAATTTTTGCAGCATCTTGCTCTTCAGAAGCTGTTGATAATCCAGAAGAGAAAGAACAAATGATAACGCTCTCTGTATCGGCTGGTACAGAAGACGATGCTACTACATCGAGAGCCGTATTAGAAGAGAAGGAAGGCAGTATAAGCCAATGGAAGTGGGAAACTGGCGACCAATTGATGCTCGTTATAACCGATGCTGCTGGTGGGAAAACTGTTCATACACTCGCATTGAAGTCTACAAAGCGTGGCGGTTTCAGTGCTGAGTTTGAAGGTCAGGTTCCAGCAAGCCTCATAACAGAAAATAGCACTTACCGCTTCTTCTATATAGGTAAAACAACCGATGGTAGTGCCGACAGAACAATTAGTGCGGATGACCTCTCTAAGGGGTACATCAATATCGACCTCTCTAAGCAGACGGGTAATCTTGCTGATTTGAAGAAGAACTGTGTTTTAATGGGTACAGGCAAAGTTGTTACTAATTCTGACGGAAAGGCAGTTACCGTGGGAAGTGTTACATTGAAGAACTTATTTGCTGTGGCTCACTTTGCTATTACTGCAGCCGACAATACACCACTTACAAAGGTTGGTCTTCGTGGTAAAGGTGTTTACGCTTCAGCTAATGTAGACTTGAGCAATGGTGCTGTAACAGGTGTTTCAGAAATTGGTACAGAGATTGATCCAGAAGAAAACATCTTCTTCCCAGCAGGTAAAACCGATTTCTATGTAACTTTCGTTCCAGGTAGTGTTGCTCCATCTTTCGATGGCTATTATTCTGAATCATATACGAGTGTGGTTACCGCTAGACCAGAGGAACGCAATTACGATGCAGACAAATCGTTTGTTTATTATAAAGGTTCTAAGGCGAAATTCTCTGTTAGTGACAACCAGCAAGTGGCTATTACAAATGGTAATATGCAATATGTAATGCCTATAGCTACCTATACATACGATATGAGAGCCAAGAACCTTGAAGCCAACGCGTTCGTTAGATGGAAGAAATCTGTTCCACTTAAGATTAAGGGAACTCACACAGTGCACCCAGGCTACTATCAGTTAGCACCAGAGCAGTGGGAGATGGCAATGCCAAAAACTTCAAGAAAAGATGCAAATTACGATATAGCAACTATAAAGGTGGGGAATGACACATATGCTTCTCCTGAAAAGTATCGAATTTTCGATTTGCCATCTTGGGGAACTCTCAACAAACCAACATTGCTCAATAATAGTTTTACTGCTACAAGTGATCAACAAGTAAAGCAGTACGACTATGGTCACATGTTGAAAGTTGGAAACCAAGAGACACGTGTCATGACTTCAGACGAGTGGGAGTATCTTATGCCTACTGAATTCGATCCTAGTTTGCCAACTAATAATCGAACATGGAGAGCATCTGGCGTAAAAGCTGCTAAATGGATCAGATGTCATATTAAAGCAACATCGGAACAGCGTGGTGATGATGATGTATGGTTGCGTGGTTGTCTTATTTTCCCTGATAATATGCCATATTCAGAGGCTAAGGCTTTGTTTAAAGGAACTAATGTTACCTTTGGTCGTAAGTCAAATGCAGATGATAACGAAACAACATTTGACAAGATTAGAAATAGTGGTGCCGTATTTATCCCACTCACAGCTTGGAGACCGAGTGGTCAAAGCGTGTTAAAACAATGGGGCAAACATGGTAATTATACAACTACCTCACGTAGTGGATATTCAATCCTTCACGTTAGAATTACACCTTCATTTGGTCCCATTAAATTCAATGACGGGTCAGATTCAAATCAAGGTTGTGCGAGCCGTTTGGTACAGAACTATTAATACTATCATCCGATAACGTTCGGATTGCATAAAACAAAAGTCGGTCGTTATGATTTCTTGTTTGTCTGACAACAGAAAGAAATCGTAACGACCGATTTGCGTTTAGCTCCAATACAAGCTATATAGCACAATTAGTTTCCTCTTATAATTCTGCTTTTATGCACATATCCGGTTTTGCCATCGTTTGTAGATACTTTCCACCATTCGCCATCTGCTTCTAATACACGCACGGGAGTGTCAGAAGGTATGCGCCCAATTATTCGTGCCGATATGCTGCCTTTTTCGCGCATATTGCAAAACCCATCAGAGTCGTATATAAAGTGTGTTGCAACCTTATTGTTGCGTCCGTTTGCTGCTTCTGTTTGCTGTACAGAACGAATAGAGGCTACAAGTTCTTTCAGTTTGTTGTTATCATAAAAATTGTGCTTTTTAAGTCGGCTCTCTATATCTGGAAACTGACGAAGAAAATACTCAAGATATTCGAAAGCCTTGCTGCCACGAGGTTCAATAATAGCAGCTCGGTTGTTGTTGTCGTAGTCCATCATAAGCGTAACTAAGTAAACCAAACATTGGTCTTTCACGTTCACATCGTATTCCAATACATCAAACGTCCACGAAAACGTAGTAACAATTCGTTCAAAGTCTTTAAAATCGTCTCTGTTATTGGCACATTGGTCGTATATCTGTTTTATAAGTCGCTTTCTAATGCCTCGTTTCTTGTTGTTATAAAACAATATCGCAGAGATAGATGGAACGTCGAAATAACCAGACAGTCGTGCATTTTTCACGGCAATCTCCATGAGGTCTGGATTACCCTCGTAGTCGAATAAGAAGACAGCTTCAGTTGCGTCGCCTAAGTTTTCTTTAAAATATGGCAGAGCTGTAGAGTCGTTGTTAAACAACAGTTTGTTGTATGCTGCAATTCTCTTACCAACCCCCGCCTCGTTGTCGTAGAGGTATCTCCTTGCGTCTTCTTTGGTTATGTCTCTATCAATCCATGGTTGGTAGAACAAATTTTCTACCTCAGTGTATATATATCTGCCCAATTCGTTAATGGTATACTCAGTATCTATCGAATTAATAGGTCTGGCAGTATTTTTAGGATTTGCAGGCAAATCTAGTCCGAACAAATATAAACATTTGTCGTGGAAACTCTGTTGCGATGGTTCTTTATAGCCATTCTCTTTCAGGAACGTTCTAATAGTTTCGGTTTGCCATTTGTCTTGGTCGAAAGTCTTTTTTTTATTTGTTTTTCTAACAGTAGCTATATTGCAGCAAGTAGAACTATATGCATTGTTGCAAACACAAAGGGCACAAAGCATTAGCAGTGAGTAAAATTGATTGTTCATATACAATTACACTTTAATTTCTATTCTAACGCAAAAATAAATATTAAAGTCCGTTCAACAAAAATATTAGCTAAATATTTATGTCGGCACTGCAAAAATAGCATAACGTGAATTCAACAAGCAAGTGCTATAAGCGTAAATGTTTGGTAGAATTTGTTTTGACGAAGAATCTTAAGCACTACGGTTAGTTTATCAAATAAAGAATATGATGTTTTTGATTTTTAGAACTGATGTTTGCAAAATAATTATCCTAATAAGATAAAAAGTAATATAATATTCTTAACTTTGTAGTGCTAACATAATCTGAATTACTGACCCTCGCCCAAATGCAGTTATGAGGTATTCTCTCTTTAACTCGTTGGTTCAGAAGTATGAATCTTACTTAAAGAAACTATACTATCTGATAAATGACGATGAGGTAGAAGGACAAGATGGAAGAGACGCCATGTTGGCAGATGCTGTCCATGCCTTTAGGTGTCTATGGAAATTAGTTTTCCTGTCACTTCTTTCACTCTTCCCTACCAGCTAAAGCGTTAATGCATAGGACTTTGGTGGGAAATGTTAAAATGACAGCAAACAAAATAAAAATAGAATTGTAATATAGAAAGGTGTAGTTATAAGTAGAATATAGAACGCTAATCTCCCAAATAAAAAAGAAAAAAGTATCTATGCAGAAAGGCTGCACTTATGTGTATTACCTTTGCACACATAACATAAATAATAACTTTAAAGAATAGAATTATGAAAGAACTAAAATGCCCTAAGTGTGGAAATATCTTCAAGGTAGATGAGGCTGACTATGCTTCTATATTGAACCAGGTTAAGACTAAGGAAATTGAAGCTGAGGTGAAGAGAAGAATGACTGAGATGGACGAGCGTAACAAGGCAGAATTGGCGTTGGTTACGACGAAGACGGAGCAGACATTCCAAAATAAGTTGTCGGAAAAAGAGAAGGAATTAGGTCAGAAGGTAGCTGAGATAGAACGACTGAAAGGTGAGAAAGAGAGTGAGCTGTCTCGACAGAAATCGGAGATGAGTGAGGAGATAACGAAACTCAAAGCAAGGTTAGAAGGGATAGAGTCGCAGAAGACAAGTGAAATGAAAATTGCACTTGCCGAGAAGGAAAAGACTATCAGTGAGTTGAAATCGGAGATTAGCCAGAGTGGGGACAAACTGCAGTTGGCTGTGATGGATGAGCGTAACAAGGCGC
>ERZ773214.748-NODE-748-length-20210-cov-22.009030_pt1 | contig 20210 bp, 14 predicted proteins | sample MGYA00511238_ERZ773214 | MGnify/ENA primary metagenome ERZ773214 (study PRJEB29015, sample SAMEA2738157) | human oral metagenome | biome: human oral; feature: human-associated habitat; material: saliva | place: China | collected 2259 ... | reverse complement strand
TGCGTCTTGCTCGACAATCCAAAGACTATTGAGAGGCTAGGACTTTTGTCCCAGCCTCATTATTTATTTGACTGACAAAAGAGGGAATTGATGGTAAAATGAGGGGGAGATCAGGAGGAGATAAGATGAAGAAAAATATAAAACGATGCCTGTTAGTTGGGGGGATGCTATTCCCCTTATTCTTTAGTGCTTGTCATCAAGGAAGTACAGAAAAAAAGGATTCATCGAATGAGAATCTATCGAAGAAAACGGTTCGAGAAGACATCCATTTTGATAAAACTGGACCAGCTGCATCATTCGATTGGAATGCCAAGAGTGGTAATAAATACAGAACATTTGATCATGATCCTTCATATATGAGATCAGCTCCGAGTGACGGGATTTCTAAATATAGTGTGCAACAAAATGAAGCTCCTCTCGATGAAGAGGGAAAAGTTCAAAAAGCTTTGCAAGTAGTTGAAGCAATTTACATTGATCAAGATGAAATGGACACAGTAGTCAAGGCTAGTGGAGTAATGAGTCAGGAAGAAATGTATAACCGGATCTGGAAAGACTATATAGTTCCTAAAATAGAAGAAAGTAATAGCACCTTTGATTCAAATACTTATTTTGAGTATCTAGGAGAAAAATATCCACTCAAAATCTATGGTCCCATGTATTTAAAATTAATGACCAATGCTCTCCCCACTGAAAGGAGTTACGAATTAAAGGGATATGCAGTTAAGGGGAATAAGGTAGTCCTAAAAATTCAAACACCAGTCTATAGTCCAAATCAATTACCAAGAGGAAAAGGGTACAGATCGAGTGTTGATCCCAATAATCCAAATGAGACCATGTATGCTTGGTTAGATGAACTACACCAGAACTATGCTGAAAAAGACAACCGAGGAGACCATCTTTCTTATATAATGCTTTCTACCATCTTACAACATTTAGTTAAGGAAAATTTTAATGCGCGTTTTTCAACCGGTAGTATGAGTGGTAGTACGGAAATGACGATCGAAATGGAGGTGACCAACCAAGGTCAAGTCCAAATTGATACTAAAAATTTGGCACTCTTGTTACAAATTCCTCAACAAATGCAGAAAGCTAATCAATCTGGAGGTGGAAATGATAATAGTATCTTTTGGCCCATCATTACTGATAGCGTCACTGATAAAGGAAAGGTAAGTGAAAAGCTAAAAGTTTTTAACCCAAAAAACCCAGTCAAAAAATATGCAATTGGAGAGCCAGTCGTTTTCGCAAATGGAATAGTCGTAACGTTGGATAGTGTACGTGAAGAACCGAACCTAGATATTCAAGACGATCAGGAATTTGTTGATAAAAATAAAAATCAACACAAAATCATTGTTCAGTTTACCATTTCAAATCCAACTCATCTAACTGTTGCAAATGCCCCTGATTATAGCAATGTCGAACTCTATGACGGCCATGGAACAGAATCTCATATGTTAACGAGTACGTTAAATTATGATCAACCACATGTTTTTGAAGCAGGAGAATCAGGTATATATAAAATTAACTATTTAACAGATGGGGATGGACCATTTACGATCGTTTATGGTGATGCAAAATGGGTCATTCCAAAATAAAGAAGAATCCTAATTTTTAGTCAACTTATTGTAAAAGTTAGTTAGTTTAAGAAATGATAAGAAGCTTCAGTTATCAATGAATTATTAAAAAATTTATTCATATGTGGTTGAAAAAGTCGGAAGACTTTTAAAGAAAACTGACGAACAAATAAGGTAAAAGAAGCGTACAGAAAGTAGAAAAGAGAGAATGAAGAAGGTTTTTAAATCAATCAAGTTTTGGATATTTGTATTACTCGTTATCTTGGCAGGAGGCTGGTTCATCCAGTATGAAATTCATAAGCATGAGATTTCACAGTTTGTAGAGTGGAAACCTCGTCCAAATATTGTTGATTCCCAATTTATTGCAGGTGGGAAAGCAGTAGCTATTCAATGGGAGAATAAAAAAGAAGTGGATGAGGCGCTGGAAGCATATTCGTACAATCCAAATGTTGATGTTATATGGTTTATAGACGGTGGAAATAGCGAACGGTATATTGCACAAGATAGTTACAAATTGAAATCACGACCAGGAACCGGTAGTTATGATTCTAGTAAGAAAATTCATTATTTATCTACAAATAAAGCACAAAAGGGAGAGTACTGGCTCATTGATGTATATGATACCAAGGACAAGCGCTTAGTGAAGAAAACGTATGATGTTTTTAAGATAGTACGAAATATGAATAAAAATTATATCCCTTTATATGTTTCAGTTTCTTCTATAATGTTGGATACAGATGATGGAGAAACATACATTCCGATTAATATTCTTGTTGATAAGAAAGATAAATACATTGTAGAACCTGGAGATATCCATGTCGAAACAGACTATAATGTGCAAATTGGGTTGATGAATGTTAAAAGTGGAAAGATCACCTGGAAAACCTCATCAGGCAAAGGTTATGAACAAGTTCAAAAAGAAAGTCGAGAAAGCTACAAAGACTTGCATCCATTTGAATACAATTTTGGAGGAGGACAATTGCAGCTACAACATTCACGTTTGTTATTTACGGATCGTAGTGATGAGGCTAAGGACATCCCATTAAAAGCACTCTATCCGAAAGTATATTCGATTTTGAGCAAAGGGAATGATCCAACTACTGTAAAATGGGGTGAAGAATATACAAAAGGGGAGAATGCCTATCTATACTTTCTTGGACCAGAAGATCTCAACTTTGATATTTCATTTTTGGAACTGCTTTATAAAGTTCCAGAGGGTCGTTCAGGTGGATGGTATGATGTCCTACAGTATCATAAGATACCAGCAGAGCTTTCAAAAGATGGGCAAGAACATCATGTGAATAACAAAAAGGAGTTTTTCCAATATTTTAAAAAGGAATTAAATCAAAGTAACGATGCTACAGAGTTCTCATTATTGCGACGCTTGTATGAAGTACAGAACTACGTGGTCTCTAGAGATTTTGGTCAGTCCTTCGGTAATCTGACCATACCAGCTGAGTATACTAAAGATGGGAAGGTTCATGTCGTTCAAAATGATGAGGAATTCTTCAAATATATGGATTTAGAGAAAATTCCTAATAAAAAGATGAAAGAAGATATTAAAAAAATGTTCCCATATGATGTAAAAAATTAATCGATTAGGTCGGATTTAGCAAGGAGGTCAGGCTATGAAGCCAAACTATTTCAAACTATTCGCAGGAATTCCACTTATTCTTTGTTGCCTGTTTCTTTCCAGTTGCAAGATCATGAAACCGAGTGATTATAAAAAGGCGAAGGAAGTAGTCAGCAGTGAGCTTGCTAAGGTTGGTCTGCATGGGAATGTGAACATTAATCGTCTTTCCTGGCAGGCTTTAGAAATTCCAGGTTATAAAGTTGATTTTACTTATTCGGAGAAAACCTATGACGGTCAAACCGTACCTCTTGAGGTGCATGCTTTCTTACAAAATGACTGGTCTGATCCCTATGGACAAACCACTCCAAGTTATAAAGAAGTTTTTACAGAGCAGAAGACAGTACAGAAAAAAGAGGCCCAACTACTGAATAAGCTTAAAAAGCAGGATCTAGGCCTGACTTTCTCTTATTTTCATTTTCTTCCCAATGTTGATTCTTCTTATCAAAAGGAGGCTGCAGAAGAATTGGAAGAGCTGGCGGCTCAAAATAGGCAAGAAGGAAAGAACGATTTCGCGGGTTATTACCAGATTCCGTACGCCACCCTTATTCAAAAGGGGCTGGTTCGTATGATGATCTCAGTAGAAGACGACCAAGCCATCCAGGAAAAGGATTTAAAATCTGCTGCTAAAAAGTTAGATGCTAGTGATCTTCCAGATGGTGACTATGATTTCTATTACCTGGATTTCAAGAATAAAGATCATGAATCCATCTCTTATCATTTCAACGTTAAGGATGGACAGGTTGTGAAATCGGATCAGTAAAAAAGTAAAATAAAAAAGAACAGTTCAGGACAATGGTCCCTGAGCTGTTTTTGTTATCTATTAAAGAAACATAGGATAAAAAAAGAGAACCCTGCGGTTCTCTCTTATTTGTTTAAACCTCTATGAATGAGAGTAGAAGTTTCTTCGTTAGGGGGTTGATAGAAGTATGGACTGTTCCTAATGATACTATTAGTTATCAGTCAATTTCCGTTTGATTCCAACAGCACCTGCTAAGACAAGAATTCCTGAGAAGACAAGTCCAGATGCAACAACTTCACCAGTATTTGGAAGAAGCGGTTTGCGACGTCCACCATTGTTTCCACCATTTGAACCTGGCGCACTTGGTGTCGTTGTGGTACCAGAATGACTAGGTTTATTTGGATTTTCTGTTGTGGATGAAGAAGTCTTAGGCTCTGCAGTAGTAGTAGTTGTTGTTGTTGTGTCTTCCTCACTACTATTGTGGTTTTCTGGTTCTTCTGGTGTTGTAGTTGGAGGAGTCTCAGGCGTAGTAGTTACAGTAGTCTTAGGCTCCTCTGTTGAAACAGTTGTAGTAGGAGTCTCAGGCGTAGTAGTTACAGTAGTCTTAGGCTCTTCTGTTGAAACAGTTGTAGCAGGAGTCTCAGGCGTAGTAGTTGTGGTAGTCGACTCTTGAGTCGTAGTAGTTGTGGTAGTCGACTCTTGAGTCGTAGTAGTTGTGGTAGTAGGCTCTTGAGTCGTAGTAGTTGTGGTAGTAGGCTCTTGAGTCGTAGTGGTTGTGGTTGTAGGCTCTTGAGTCGTAGTGGTTGTAGTAGTAGGCTCTTGAGTCGTAGTGGTTGTAGTAGTTGGCTCTTGAGTCGTAGTAGTTGTAGTAGTTGTAGTGGTTGATGTCATATCGCCATCCACTCCACCGTTTGCATTAATATTTGCAACAGATGCATTGACTTCCTTTGCAACAACTGCTTGCTCACCTTTAACGTGATACCATACCTTAGTATTGTTTAAGAAATTCTTTTGATTTTCATTCTCTACTTTAGTCTGGTAAAAGATCAGGACACCAGTCTTATTAATTTCACTTTGAGGAATCGTAACTGTAATTTTTCCTGCAGCATCAACTGTGAATGTTGATCCAGGAAAGGCTGCTAAGAAATCGTCGATAGCAGTTGAGCCACCGTAATATCCTGGTTTGTTACCTGTAGTAGTAATACTAAAACTATCTTTTACAAGTGAATGACCACCTTGGATGTCATCTTCAACACGAACATCACCATCTACATCTAAGTTCATTGCATTAATGGTTAGTGTCCAAAGAATATGTTCAGGATCATTCGCGTGCATATCTCCCGCTTTGAGATAGAATGGAGCGCTGTTAACACCAGTAGCTATTTTCTTAACGTTTAATTCTACTTTTCTAGCTCCACTAATAATAGTGAATTTTCCAACATGCTCCTTATCGGTTGCTGTATCGTTATGACCCTCAATCTCAAACTCACCCCAACCGCGAATGTTTTGAAGGTTTTTGATAGCTTCATTGAAAGTAACTGTCGCAGATCCATCTGTAATGACCATGTCTCCAACGTAAGTTCCGTCAATACTTAATGGAATAGTCTTTTTAAATCCTATCCCAAAGACTGTTCCAGAACTAGTCCAATTAACTTTTAATGTATCCCCCGGTTGAATCTTTTGTGCATGCTCATCAAATGTAAACTTAACAGTTGTTTGTCCACCATCTGTGATTTCTTCTGATGAAACAGTAAGTGAGCTAATATTGTTGCTGACATCGCCAGCTTTTACCATATCAGATTGCGATAATACGATGAATAATAATGGTAAAAATACAATAAAGAAGACTTTGACAAGTCTACTTAGATTCATTTTTTTCATTTTCTTCTCCCATTTTTCTCCAATTATCTACATCAATTTGTATGTTGTTGCCAAAAACTTACAAAATTGAGAAATTTTTATAGGTGTCTTTTAAGACGACATTAATAAAAGTGCACCCCCCACTAGTCTATTTTCAAAAAAGACATCTACAAAGTGAATTATATCACAAATTAGTAAGATTTTAACAATAAAAATATTTTATCTATGAAATTTTAAGGATTTTATTAAAATCAGATAAATGAAAAAGGACTATTGTTTGTTTAAATAGTCCTTTTAGCTTAAAGTGGAACAACTTCAAGCTTATGTTTTATCTCATTGTCACGAATTCTTCGGATCCGGTTGGGTGAATGGCGACGGTTGCGTCGAAATCGGCTTTTGTCGCTCCCATCTTGATAGCAACTGCAAATCCTTGGATCATTTCATCGACTCCGTAGCCAAGACCATGAAGGCCAACGACCCTTTCCTCGGGACCAGCAGTGATGAGTTTGAATTTTGCTTGCTGGCGGTGTTGGGTTACAGCAGTGTACATGGAAGCAAATTGAGAAGTATAGACTTTGATATTCTCTTTACCATAAGTTTGCTGGGCTTCTTCCTCCGTTAGGCCAACGGTTCCGATAGCCGGGTGAGAAAAGACAACAGTCGGGATGTTTGTATAATCCATTTTGGCATTGACTTTTCCATTGAATAGTCGTTCAGAAAGAGTGCGTCCAGCTTTTATAGCGACAGGAGTTAATTCTTTTTCTCCTGTGACATCCCCAAGAGCATAGATTCCTGGAATAACTGTATTCTGGTATTCATCCACTGCAATGAATCCTTTTTCATTTAAGGTGACGCCTGCAGCTTCTAGATTGAGATCCTGGACATTTGGTTTTCGTCCTGTTGCCCAGATAACATGATCTGCCACGTGGCTGGTCATATCTTCAAAATAAATCTTCACACGACCATCTTCTAATTTTTCAAGCTTCATGGGAACCTTGTGTTTGTGAAGCGGAAGGTTTTGTTTTTCCATTTCTTCCATTAAGCCATTGACAATGTAGGAATCAAACTTTCTTAATGGACGATCACCGCGAACGAAGAGATCGGTCTGAACACCAAGGGCATGGAGCACACCGGCTAGTTCCACTGCGATGTAGCCAGCTCCAATAATGGCAACAGATGTAGGAAGTTCTTCCCAAGCAAAGACATCATCAGAAGTTTCGCCAAATTCAGCTCCAGGAACAGAAGGAATAAAGGGATGGGCACCGGTCGCAATCACGATATGCTTGGCCTTAATGGTTTCCCCATTGACCTCAACCGTATGAGCATCTACAAAACGAGCACGTCCTTCAATTCGTTCAACCCCATTGCGTTTGAAACTGCCATCATAGGAATTACGGGAACGGTCAATATAGGCTTCGCGATTTTTTCTTAAGGTTGCAAAATCAAATTTTGTCTGTTCAGAAGTAAATCCATAGTCTGGTCCATAATCGCGAATAGCTTCTGCAATTTGTGCACCATACCACATAATCTTTTTAGGTACACATCCTCTGTTGACACAGGTGCCACCCAATTGTTTTTCTTCAATGACGGCAGCGCGAGCTCCGTACTCTCCAGCCCGGTTCATGGTAGCGATTCCTCCACTACCTCCACCGATTGAAATAATATCAAATTCTTTCATGTTTTCCTCCTAAATGGGATTTCAGTTTGATTGTAATATCAACTGTTACAAAAGTCAAGAGTTTAGCATGTTACCAAGCTTTTAAATTTCATTTTACCGTGTCAATTTTAGATAGAAAAGTAAGGAAATATGGTATACTATGGTATAGAATAAAACGCTTTCTTTGATGGAGAAAAACGATGAAGAAATTGAAAAAATGGCAACTATTTGCAGCTGCAGGTGCAGCTATTGCGGTGATTGGAACAGGAAGTGTGATGGTGTTTTCGCACCCAACTACACCTGATCAGGCAATCACGAAAGAAACTCCAATGGTGCAAACGGTCAAGGATGGATCGATCGCTTCTTCAGTCTTGTTAACTGGGAAAGTCACTGCCAACCAGGAACAGTATGTCTATTTTGATGGAACCAAAGGGGATTTGCAGTCGATTTTGGTCAATGTAGGAGATCAAGTAACAGCCGGTCAGCCAATTGTTCAGTATAGCAGTACAGAGGCCCAAACCGCTTATGATGCAGCCGTTCGTGCTGTCAATAAGGCAGATCGTCAGTTAAATGATTTACTGACAAATGGTGTGACCATTGATACGACAGGAGATGAAGAGGCAGATGACAAATCAGCTTCTCAGACCCAGCGAACAGTCGATTCTCAAGCTAGCGATTTACGAGATGCCAAGTCGGATGCGGTCGATAATATGAACAAGGCTAAGGCTCTTCTGGATGCGACAACAGTTAGGAGTAATACAGATGGTACCGTGGTCGAAGTCAATAAAGATGTTTCAAAATCGACTACAGGGACCAACCAAACTCTGGTTCACATTGTGAGCAACGGGAATTTACAAGTCAAAGGGGAGTTGTCTGAATACAATTTGGCCAATATCTCTGAAGGTCAGGAAGTGGTCCTCACTTCCAAGGTTTATCCGGATAAAACCTGGACAGGAAAGATTTCTTATGTAGCCAACTATCCGACCGACGCGGGTCAAGCAGGTGCCAATGCAGCAGGTGGAACACAAGGAAGCGGTGGAGCCAAGTACCCATTTACAGTGGATATTACCAGTGAGATTGGAGAACTCAAACAAGGCTTTTCTGTCAATATTGAAGTCAAAAGTTCTACTCAACATCCCCTTGTTCCCGTGACAAGTATCATGGCTGATGGGGATACGAGCTATGTATGGACGGTCGAAAATGGCAAGGCTAAGAAAGTAAAAGTGACGCTTGGTAACGCCGATGCTGAAAACCAGGAAATCTTGTCAGGCTTGAAGAAAGATGCTCAAGTTATTGTGAATCCTAATGAGAAACTGGAAGATGGAAAAGAGATCGGAAAATATGACAAAATTGATTGAACTAAAAGGAATCAATAAAACCTATAAAAATGGGGATCAGGAACTTCGTGTCTTAAAAGACATCGATTTAGAAGTCGAAGAGGGAGAATTTGTGGCCATTATGGGTCCATCTGGCTCAGGAAAATCGACCTTGATGAACGTCATTGGCTTGTTGGATCGCCCGACCAGTGGAGAGTATTTTCTAGAAGGTCAGGAGGTTGGAAATCTCAGTGAGAAAAAATTAGCACGTGTTCGAAATGAACAGATCGGTTTTGTCTTTCAACAATTCTTTCTTCTCTCTAAGCTCAATGCCTTTCAAAATGTAGAATTGCCTCTCATTTATGCAGGAGTTCATCCTGCTAAACGGAAGGAATTAGCTGAGCAGTACCTTGAAAAGGTAGAGCTCCATTCTCGTATGCACCATTTGCCTTCAGAGCTCTCAGGGGGTCAAAAACAGCGGGTTGCGATCGCTCGAGCTCTCGTCAATCAGCCAGCCATCGTATTAGCAGATGAGCCGACTGGAGCCCTAGATACCAAGACGGGGGAGCAAATAATGGACTTGTTAACCAAGCTAAACCAAGAAGGAAAAACCATTATCATGGTTACACACGAGCCAGAAATTGCAGCCTTTGCGCATCGTCGCATCGTCATTCGTGATGGAGTGATCTCCTCAGATAGCAAGCTGGAAAGGGGGACCTAATGCAAAATTGGAAATTTGCGATCAGCTCAATTATGAGCCATAAATTACGGTCTTTCTTGACCATGGTGGGGATCATTATTGGGGTCGCTTCTGTCGTTGTCATCATGGCTCTGGGAGATGGTATGAAAGCTGGTGTTACCAAGACCTTCACCAAGGACCAAGAGTATGTACAAATCTCTTATTCTCCCAACAAGAGTGGCTATGTGACAGGAATCAATATTGGCCCTTCTGATGATACAGGAGAAGGCGGAGGCGAAAGTGGCCCTGCAGCTGAAGACCGAGGGATGGCTGCTCCATCGGATATTGATGGGGAAAACGCTGAAGATGTTGATGGTCAAGTTCAAGAAGCACCACCAGTTGTGCAAGAATCTTGGGTTAAGGAATTAACCAAGATTCAAGGCATCGATGGTTACTATGTTAGCAATACCTCCAATGCAACCATTGCTTTTCAAAAGAAAAAAGCAGAAGGGGTAAACATCCAAGGGGTAAATGAAACCTATTTTTCTGTCAAAAAGGTTGAGCTCTTATCTGGACGAAAATTAACCCCTTCAGACTATAGTAATTTCTCCCGGGTGGTGCTCCTTGATGAAGGATTGGCCCAACAATTATTTGGAACGGAGAATCCACTGAATCAGGTGGTCTCTGTTGGGGATAACAATTATCGCGTCGTTGGTATTTTCAAGGATCCAAATGCAGGAACAGCTCTTTACGGAGCTTCCTCAGGTGGAAGTGCCTTGATGGCCAATACCCAGCTGGCATCTGAATTCGGAACGGATGAAATTCAAAATATTGTCGTCCATGTGCCGGATGTGAAACAGATCAAAACCGTTGGGATCGAAGCTGCTCAAAAGTTAACAGAACTTTCAGGTGTTCGCCAGGGAGAATTTCAAATCTTTAATTTGGATAGCATCCTAGAGGAAACCAATAAAGTAGTAGGAATTATGACATCAGTAATCGGAGCTATTGCTGGGATTTCCCTCTTAGTTGGTGGGATTGGAGTCATGAATATCATGTTGGTTTCTGTCACAGAGCGGACGAGAGAAATTGGTCTTCGCAAAGCATTGGGAGCAACCCGAGGTAAGATTTTGGTTCAATTTTTGATTGAGTCGATGGTCTTGACCATCATTGGTGGGCTGATTGGACTTGGCCTTGCTTATGGTGTGAATAGCTTGATTACTACACTCGCAGCAGCCTCCCTAGAAGGACCACCGATTATTTCCTTAAATGTCGCCATCGGCAGTATTATTTTCTCTGCTTTTGTAGGCATCATCTTTGGAATTTTACCAGCGAATAAGGCTTCTAAGTTAAACCCTATCGAAGCACTGCGTTATGAATAAAAAATAGGAGCGGGTCAGGATGAATGGTTCAGGATTCACCACGCTCCTTTTTTGTACTTTTGTCGAACCCTTTTTAATCATATTGTCTTATACAGGTCAAGCTATTTAGGTAGTCAACGACTGTCTTCAGATGTTTTTGAGTATTCATTCAAGAAGCTGCATTTTTTCTTCCATCTTATTTTTGTTTAATTGGTAAATATTAGTGAATTTCTGGTCTAAATATGATAGAATAGGGGAGAATAACTTAGGAGGTTCCAAATGACTACTGAACATATGGAAGAATTGAATGACCAGCAGATTGTCCGTCGTGAGAAAATGGCGGCCCTTCGTGAACAAGGAATCGATCCATTTGGGAAACGATTCGAACGTACTGCAAATTCAGGTCAATTAAAAGAAAAATATTCAGAATTAGATAAAGAACAACTCCACGACTTGAACGAAACAGCTATTATTGCCGGTCGTCTTGTAACAAAACGTGGAAAAGGAAAGGTTGGCTTTGCCCATCTTCAAGACCGTGAAGGTCAAATTCAGATCTACGTTCGTAAGGATGCAGTTGGAGAAGAAAACTACGAGATCTTCAAAAAAGCAGACCTTGGTGATTTCCTTGGTGTTGAAGGGGAAATCATGCGCACAGATATGGGTGAACTTTCGATTAAAGCAACTCATATCACTCACTTGTCAAAAGCCCTTCGTCCTTTGCCTGAAAAATTCCACGGACTTTCAGATGTTGAAACCATCTATCGCAAACGTTATTTGGATTTGATTTCAAACCGTGAAAGCTTCGAACGCTTTGTAACCCGTTCAAAAATTATCTCTGAAATCCGTCGTTATTTAGATGGTCAAGGATTCCTTGAAGTGGAAACACCAGTGCTTCACAATGAAGCTGGTGGAGCATCTGCGCGTCCATTTATCACTCACCACAATGCGCAAAACATTGACATGGTGCTTCGTATCGCGACTGAGCTTCACTTGAAACGTTTGATTGTTGGTGGGATGGAACGCGTTTACGAAATCGGACGGATCTTCCGTAACGAAGGAATGGATGCCACTCACAACCCTGAATTCACTTCGATCGAAGTGTATCAAGCTTACGCTGACTTCCACGATATCATGGACTTAACAGAAGGCATTATCCAACATGCTGCGAAAGCGGTCCATGGTGATGGTCCAATCGACTACCAAGGAACAGAAATCAAAATCAACGAACCATTCAAACGGGTTCACATGGTTGATGCGATCAAAGAAATCACAGGTGTTGACTTCTGGCAAGACATGACCTTTGAAGAAGCTGTAGCACTGGCAAACGAAAAACATGTACCAGTTGAAAAACACTACACAGAAGTGGGACAAATTATCAATGCCTTCTTCGAAGAATTCGTTGAAGAAACCTTGACACAACCAACTTTTGTTTACGGTCACCCAGTAGCAGTATCTCCATTGGCTAAGAAAAATCCAGAAGATCCACGCTTCACTGACCGTTTCGAACTCTTCATCATGACCAAAGAGTATGCCAATGCCTTCACGGAATTGAATGATCCAATCGATCAATTGCAACGGTTTGAAGCGCAAGCGCGTGCCAAAGAATTGGGAGATGACGAAGCTACAGGCATCGACTATGACTATGTTGAAGCCCTTGAATATGGTATGCCACCAACAGGTGGACTTGGAATTGGTATTGACCGTCTCGTTATGTTGTTGACCAATGTAACAACAATTCGCGACGTCCTTCTCTTCCCAACTATGAAATAAGCTAAAAGAAAACACTGATCGCAAGATCAGTGTTTTTAGTCTTCCATATAAGAGGTGTCGTTCCAAGTATCTAAGTGATAGTGCTCAAAATCATCTGTTGTCAGAATCGTCACGCTGGCATTATCTAGTCCGCCATTTTTGCGGAGTTCTCCTGTTTCATAACCGAGCAAGGTTCGAATAGAAGCTGTCAAATTAGCCCCATGTCCAACGATTAGAATGGCCTCGCCAGACTGGTCTTTTAAACTTTTGATAAAATTTCCGGTCCGTTGGGTGGTTTCTTCAACGGATTCTGCTCCGAAAATATCGTGGTGAAACTTAGCTAAATTATGACGAAAGGCCTTCATTTCCTCCGGATAGAGAGCCTTCAACTCCACAATTTTTCTACCTTCTAACCTACCAAGCCGCCATTCCCGTAGAGCAGGAGTCTTTTGAAGGGAGATAGGATGTTGATTTTGCTCGAGAATGATTTGAGCAGTATGGACGGCTCTAGGCAAGTCACTTGAATAAGCTGCATCAAAGTATGTTTGAGATAAATGCTGGCCCAAGGCTTTTAACTGCTGGACGGAAGATTCTAAAAGCGGAGAGTCACCATTTGCCCCTTGGATACGTCCCTCCTCATTCCACTCAGTACGTCCGTGTCGTATAAAATATAGTTTCACAATCTTGTCTCCTTCTCTGTCGTTATTCTATAATATCTGCAAAAGTCGCTTTAACGAAGTCTGCTAGAAGTTGTGGTTTGATTTGAATACTATGGCCGATTTCCCCGGCAGATACGATCATGGTCTCTAACTGAAGGGCTGATTCATCGAAAAAGATTGGGAAAGGATGCTTTTGACGAATGCCCACGGGATTATTGGCACCATGAATATAACCTGTTGTTTTTTCGAGATCCTTTTGAGGAATCATTGCCACTTTCTTATTTCCTGATAATTTGGCCAATTTTTTCTCTGAAAGATGCTCCGTGATAGGAATGATCCCAATCACTGGACCCGTTTTATCACCTTTGAGAGCTAGGGTTTTGAAAATAGTAGAGCGATCAATCCCTTCTGGTAAGATCCCTTCTAAAGCGTTGATTTGTAAGCCTACGTGCTCAATTTTTGCTTTTGTTAAGATCTGCTCGACCAAGGTTTTTTTCACTTTATTTTTTTTTGCCATGGCTTTCTCCTTTTCTCTTTTTCTCTACAAAATCAGATTTCATTAGACCATTATAACATATAATAGCGGCAATATTGCCTTCTCCTGAAAAATAGAAAACAGCAGAAAAAGTGAAGATCACTTGATCTGCTGTTTTAAGGCTATGAGGAAGAGTTATCTTTTTGTACCTTGAAAAGTTTCCGATAAATCGCTTCTTGGTCTTGCGTCGGAGCAATTTGGTTGAGATCCAAGTAGTGTGAGAATCCATTTAATTGCCCTTGAGAGGTATATTGATGCAAGTCGTATTCCGTGTTGGTATCTGGCGCGGCATTATAGTAGCCATCATCAAATCCATAAGTAGGAATCCAAAGAGCCGTAAATTTATCAGTGGAGATACTGTGTTCTTCCATGAAGTAGGTTCCGATATAGAGTCCAATATTTTTTGCACCCAAAGCTTGTAGTTTTGCTCGGAAAGCTTCAACGCCTGCATTCATATCCTTCATGGTTTTTTCTTCAACATCCAACCAATAGTAGGTCGGTTTGTAAGGAGAAGCAGCCTTGTAAAATTCTTCTGCCTCTTTCTCCATTTCTTTTTTATCCTTGGCCGCGACATAAGCATAGACCGCGACAGGAATGTTCCGCTTTTGGAATTCTTGGATATGAGTTTGATAAGATTTATCCAGACCATTTAAGTAGGTCGCTGCATTTTCCTTTTTAGCTTGAGCACCACTGTGAACACGAACGATCACGCCCCCTACATTTTGAGAAAGGGTATCATAATCGATTTCACTTGGCAATTGCCAACCAGAAATATCAATGATCGGGCGACCAACCAGTTCTGGATTAATGTCTTCTTCTTTTTTTGAAGAAGAGGAAGCAGTTGTTGCTTTTTTTGATGTATTGGAGTTCGGAATGGTTTTGGTTGTTTCTTGTCGCTCTCTTGCTTGTAGATCGGCAATCGTTCGTGAAAGAACGAGAAAAGAAATGATACCGATAAAAAAGACCAAGAGAACAACGGGTTTTATCCTTTTTCTCATACAGAAACATTTTACCGTAAAAAAAACGAAAAGGCAAAACTTAATGCTTAAAAGATGCTGATTTCAGCCATTATTTTCAAAAAAAAAAGGAATCTTTTCATCGAAAAAGGATAAAAATATATGAAAATAAGAAGAATGATTAGAATATTTCTTGAAAATGGGGAAGAAGCCGAATCTTTTCTGGCCTTTCCTTGGTTTTGCTTCTTAAAAATGATATAATGAAGGTTGAATATTAGGAATATGGTGAATTATGAAAATTGAAAAAAGACATCTTTTAAATTATTCCATCCTCATTCCCTATTTGATTTTATCCATCATTGGCTTGATTGTTGTCTATTCGACAACAAGTGCCTTGGCAATTCAAAGTGGAGTGAGTTCGATTCGGATGGTACGGACACAGGGGCTCTTTTTCATCCTAAGTCTTCTAACCATCGCCTTGATTTATAAATTTAGCCTAAACTTCCTTCGAAATAAAAAGGTGCTGGCTGTTGTCATTTTTATTGAAGTGATTTTGTTGATTCTGTCTAGGTTTATCACAGATACCGTCAATGGAGCTCACGGTTGGTTGACGATTCCTGGAGGGTTTAGTATCCAGCCGGCAGAATACCTCAAGGTGATCTTAGTCTGGTATCTAGCCTTGATCTTTTCTAAACGACAAGACGAGATACGCGATTATGATTACCAAGCCTTGACCCACAATGAATGGATTCCAAGGAATTTAAACGATTGGCGTTGGCTGACCTTGATTCTGATTGGAATCGTTGTGATTATGCCGGACTTGGGAAATGCGACGATCTTGGCCTTAACGGTCTTGATCATGATTACGGCTAGTGGAGTGGGCTACCGTTGGTTTACCTCTTTACTTGGTTTAGTTGTTGGAGTATCGTCCATTGTCCTTGGTTCAATTTGGATTATCGGTGTGGACCGTGTCGCTAAAATTCCAGTCTTTGGTTATGTAGCCAAACGCTTTAGTGCCTTCTTTAACCCCTTTAATGATTTGTCTGGCGCAGGTCACCAATTAGCTAATTCCTACTATGCCATGAGTAACGGTGGTTGGTTTGGCTTGGGGCTAGGAAATTCCATTGAAAAACAAGGTTACTTACCAGAAGCGCACACAGACTTTGTGTTTGCGATTGTGATTGAAGAATTAGGTTTTGTTGGAGCTAGTTTGATCCTTGCTCTCTTATTCTTCTTAATTCTTCGGATCATTTTAGTCGGTATTCGAGCAAAGAATCCTTTTAATTCGATGATGGCCATTGGGATCGGTGGGATGATCTTAGTGCAAACCTTCATTAACATCGGAGGAATTTCTGGTTTGATTCCGTCTACAGGAGTGACCTTCCCCTTCTTATCCCAAGGGGGAAATAGTTTATGGGTCTTATCCGTAGCGATTGCTTTCGTTTTGAATATCGACGCTAGTGAAAAACGGGCCAAGATGGAACAAGAAGGCATGGTTTTTGAAGAAAAAGGTAAAATCAAACCTTATTATTAAAAGGGAATTGTTGAATGGCTATTCAAAAAGGAGAAAAAATGGTCTTACAAAAATTAGAGAACTTCACAAATAAAGATATTATCAAAGAAGAAGCCGAAATCTTAACCAATTTATTAGATGATATTACGAAAAAATTGGTTCGTCCGGAAACCTTTGATAAAATTAGGCAGTTGAAGGATCTATCAAAAACACAGAACTATCGTGAGTTGAATCAACTAGTGGAACAATTGACAAATGAAGAAATGACAGTGATTTCACGTTATTTTGCCATTTTGCCACTCTTGATTAACATCTCAGAAGATGTCGATTTGGCCTATGAAATCAATCATTTGAATAACGTGGATGGTGAATACCTCGGAAAACTTTCTTCAACCATCAAAGAAGTTGCGAAAAATGAAGATGCACAAGAAATTCTTGAAAATCTCAATATTGTACCTGTTTTAACAGCCCATCCAACTCAAGTGCAACGAAAAACCATGCTGGATCTAACCAATCATATTCATGCTCTTCTTCGTCAGCACCGGGATGTTAAAGCTGGTTTAATGAATGAGAATAAGTGGTATAACAACCTTCGTTGTAATATCGAAATCATGATGCAAACGGATATGATTCGTGACAAAAAATTGAAGGTTACTAATGAAATCACCAATGTCATGGAATATTACAATAGCTCTTTCTTGCAAGCTGTTCCAAACCTGATGTTGGAATACAAACGCTTGGCAAAAGAGCATGGATTAGAGCTTGAACAACCACGTCCGATCACAATGGGCATGTGGATTGGGGGAGACCGGGACGGGAATCCGTTTGTAACAGCTGAGACCTTGAAGCGTTCAGCAACTATTCAAAGTGAAGTCATTTTGAACTATTACATCGAAAAGATTTCTAAATTATACCGTCATTTCTCCCTTTCAACGAGTCTTTCTAAAACAAGTGAAGCAGTAGCTGAAATGGCAGCCCTATCCAGTGATACATCCGTCTTTCGTGAAAAAGAACCTTACCGTCGGGCTTTCCACTATATCCAGTCAAAATTGATCCAGACTTTGGTCAATTTAAAAGAATGGACTATGGTTGGGGAAACTAGAGAAGATCGTTATGCTGTCGAGAGGTTATTAGGAGCAAATGCTCATCAACAAGGGCCAGTTTCTGATTATATCGGCAATCGTATCTCTGGGGCTCTAAAGAAAATTTCTGAGAAAGAAGCTCCAGCTTATGCATCAGCTCAAGAATTTAAAGAAGACCTTGAAAAGATCAAAGATTCCTTGTTAGAAAACAAATCAGAGTATTTAATTTCTGGTGAGTTTGCAGAACTTCTAGAAGCCATCGATGTTTTTGGATTCTATCTGGCCTCTATTGATATGCGCCAGGATTCGAGTGTACATGAAGCCTGTGTGGCAGAATTGCTGAAATCAGCAGGGATTAATGACCACTATTCTGATTTATCAGAGGATGAAAAGTGTCAAGTTCTCTTGAAAGAACTTTTAGAAGACCCACGTATTTTATCAGCAACTCATGCTGAAAAATCTGAACTGCTTGAAAAAGAATTGGCGATTTTCCAAACAGCCCGTGAATTGAAGGATCGTTTAGGAGAAGAAGTCATTCGTCAAAACATCATTTCTCATGCAACCAGTGTGTCAGATATGTTGGAATTGGCTGTGATGTTGAAAGAAGTGGGCTTAGTCGATACGGAAAAAACTCGTGTGCAAATCGTGCCTTTGTTTGAAACCATCGAAGATTTGGATCACTCAGAAGAAACCATGAGAAGTTACTTGTCTCTTCCGATTGCCAAACGTTGGATTGCTTCTAAGAACAACTACCAAGAGATTATGTTAGGATACTCTGATTCCAACAAAGATGGTGGATACTTGTCTTCATGCTGGACGCTCTTTAAAGCCCAACAACAATTGACCGCTATCGGAGATGAGTTTGGAGTGAAGATTACCTTCTTCCATGGTCGTGGTGGTACTGTTGGTCGTGGTGGAGGTCCTACTTATGAAGCCATCACGTCTCAACCATTGAAATCCATTAATGACCGTATCCGCTTAACTGAGCAAGGGGAAGTGATCGGCAATAAATATGGAAATAAAGATGCTGCCTACTACAACCTTGAGATGCTCGTCTCTGCAACCATTAACCGAATGATTGCCGAACAAAAGAGTCCATTCTCTATGTTTGATCGTTTCGGGGAAGTCATGGATAAAGTCGTGAATCGCAGTTACGATATCTATCGTGATTTGGTCTTTGGAAATGAGCACTTCTATGATTACTTCTTTGAATCAAGTCCGATTAAAGCAATTTCAAGTTTTAATATTGGTTCACGTCCAGCTGCTCGTAAGACCATTACAGAAATTGGTGGTTTGCGTGCTATTCCTTGGGTCTTCTCTTGGTCACAAAGTCGGGTGATGTTCCCTGGTTGGTATGGAGTAGGTTCTAGCTTTAAGGAATTTATCGATGAGGATCCTGAGAATATCGAAACCCTTCGATACATGTATAAAAACTGGCCTTTCTTCCAATCTCTCTTGTCAAATGTGGACATGGTCTTATCCAAAGCTAATATGGATATTGCCTTTGAGTACGCGCAATTGTGTGAAGAAGAAGAAGTTCGCAATATCTATCAGATTATCTTACATGAATGGCAATTGACCAAGGACATCATCTTGATGATTGAGGAACAAGACGAGTTGCTCGCGGAGAACCCTTATCTGAAAGAAAGTTTGGATTATCGGATGCCGTACTTTAACGTCCTGAACTATATTCAGTTAGAATTGATTCGACGTCAACGGACCGGCCAATTACCAGCCGATCAAGACAAGCTGATCCATATTACTATCAATGGAGTGGCTACAGGATTACGAAATTCAGGTTAAAAAAATCGGAACATTGTTCCGATTTTTTTAACCTGATATTAAAGGACCAAAAGGTATGTAATGGCTTGAATAGAAGATTTCAAATGAGAATTTTCAAAGCTAGATCAGGATCTTTCAGCAAGACGACAAAATAAAAGAAAAGAAGAGGAATAATTAAGAAAATATAGGTAAAAGGCTTGCAATTTTATCTAAAATTCGATAGAATAGTAAGGAAAGTTAGACTGTATTGCCTACTGTCTATCTATAAAATATATTTTATTGGAGGCTTTTACTCAAATGGCAAAAGAAAAATACGATCGTAGTAAACCACACGTTAACATTGGTACTATCGGACACGTTGACCACGGTAAAACTACCCTAACTGCAGCTATCACAACTGTTTTGGCACGTCGCTTGCCTTCATCAGTTAACCAACCTAAAGACTATGCGTCTATCGATGCTGCTCCAGAAGAACGCGAACGCGGTATCACTATCAACACTGCGCACGTTGAGTACGAAACTGAAAAACGTCACTACGCTCACATCGACGCTCCAGGACACGCGGACTACGTTAAAAACATGATCACTGGTGCCGCTCAAATGGACGGAGCTATCCTTGTAGTAGCTTCAACTGACGGACCAATGCCACAAACTCGTGAGCACATCCTTCTTTCACGTCAGGTTGGTGTTAAACACCTTATCGTCTTCATGAACAAAGTTGACTTGGTTGACGACGAAGAATTGCTTGAATTGGTTGAAATGGAAATCCGTGACCTTCTTTCAGAATACGACTTCCCAGGTGACGATCTTCCAGTTATCCAAGGTTCAGCTCTTAAAGCCCTTGAAGGTGACACTAAATACGAAGATATCGTTATGGAATTGATGAACACAGTTGATGAGTACATCCCAGAACCAGAACGTGACACTGACAAACCATTGCTTCTTCCAGTCGAAGACGTATTCTCAATCACTGGACGTGGTACAGTTGCTTCAGGACGTATCGACCGTGGTACTGTTCGTGTCAACGACGAAATCGAAATCGTTGGTATCAAAGAAGAAACTCAAAAAGCAGTTGTTACTGGTGTTGAAATGTTCCGTAAACAACTTGACGAAGGTCTTGC